>Ga0334890_1000281_pt1 | contig 96262 bp, 107 predicted proteins | sample GraSluR1_MG_3_FD_207220 | JGI IMG/M metagenome (GOLD analysis project Ga0334890, IMG submission 207220) | Sludge microbial communities from methane-producing bioreactor in Wageningen University, Netherlands - Granular Sludge_31_08-R1 | ecosystem: Engineered > Bioreactor > Anaerobic >... | reverse complement strand
GTGGAAAAGATACATGAAATAAGGCCTGGCTGAACGCCAGGCCCGGCCGGGTGCAGGAAACAACTACTTCTTGGGCTTCGCCTTTCCGGTCGCGTAAGGATAGGCCTTGAACGGGATCATCTCCTTGGACATCCCGATAAATTCTCTGGAACTCTCTTCGTACTCGGTCGAACGAATCAGGTTGCCGACCATGTCGTAATGATTGATGTACGTCACGGCGAACGCCTTTCCGTCCTTGGAGTACACGTAGCCGTATTCCGTGAAATAAAGGCCGTTCGCCATTTCCTGGTCGGTACCGAACTTTTCGACGATCAGCTCGATCGTCTCGGCCTTCACTTCGGGATTGGTGTAATATTTCCTCGCGTTCGCGAAATGAACACCGTTGTCCTCGCCGTAGTTGACGAGGTACCACTGCATCTTGATATGATCCTGTCCGAAATTCACAGGCTGAACGGCCGCAAACGCGGCGAACCCGGTAACGAAAAGGGCAAGAAGAACGAGGGTTGCAACAATACCGGCCTTACGCATGGTCATTTTCATATTGATCGACACAACTCCTTCCAGATTTTTCAACTGTCTTGCTCCGTGTAGTCTATCACAAATCGGAGAAAAAAGAACGCCCGCTCCCGATGAATTCATACCCGATTTTTTCTAACGACCTCCTCTCGGAAAAGCGGCAATGCCGTAACTCACCGGACGTTCCGTCCCGTCGGAAGGAACGTTCCAGAACCCCCTGCCGGAAAGCATGCCGGAGGAACCGCCTCCGTCAAGATTCAAGGCGTACGTCGCGCCCGCGCTCTTCAAAATCCCCGCGGTTTCCTCGAGTGTGAATCCCAGGCTGTGCACGGCGTTCCGGCCGTCGCCCACGAAAAAGAACCAGTGTCCCTGCTTCGTGAGTCCGATCACTGAGCGCGGATGCCGACGATTGATGATGGAGTCACTTAGATTTTCGCTCTCGAGAACGATTTCACCGTTCCGGAGAAGAAAGGGACCTCCCTGGACAAGATATGTCATCGAATTCCAGGTCGGATCGCCCTCGTTCAGTTCCTGGGCCACGTCGATCCTGTCCCCCGGCCGCAGCTGCTCGAGAAAGCGCGACGCGGCCCCGTAGACGGCAAGCACCCGTTTCCCTTCCGGTATCGGGTTCCCTCCTCCGAAACGCACTTCCTCGATTCGGTTTCCGTCGAGGACGACCTCGACCACGCGGGAATCGGGCAAAGGAGTGAACTCCCCGAAATGAGACGAGAAGAGGATCACGCCATCCCCCTTTACCGTACGGTTGATCCCGGTGATGTCCATGAATCCGCCGGGAAGATGGACGCGCCCTCTCCACGTCAGATGGCCGAAGGCGGCACGGTTGTTGTCGTTCCATCCGAAGCAGGTGCGGCCGGTAAACGGAGTGTTCAGCAGCATGCCGTCCACCATCACAGCGCCTATGGGGCCGCCTTTCCGCCGTGCGGCGGTGGCGAAATATCCTCCGTTCATGACCGCCGCGGCGCCGTTCCCGAGCATGGTGCTCAGGGGTGCGAGAGCCGTCATTCCGTCGGAAGGGAAGACGGGGCGCAACGCGAAGAGTGAGGGATCGAAGGTGATCATGGTCCAGAAGCGCGGGGCGTCCGCCATCTCCCAGTTCGGAATGGTCGAAAAGACAACGCCTTCCCTGCCGAGAGAACGGGATGCTTCAAGAAACTCACGGATCCCTGAATACCTGTCGAACAGGGATGACCGCACGCGCCAGTCATAATTGTAACTGTCGACGGTGGCTTCTATTCCGTATCCCGCGATTTCCATGCGGAAGAGGTCGGCATCCTCCCTGGTTTCGTACCCGTTCACGAGAGCGCGCCATTTCGGAAGGACCGAGTACGTTCCCTCGCGATGAATCTGAACGGTCATTCCCTTGAGAGGGGTCATCTTGACCGAAAGACGGAGAGAACGCGTCGCGGCCTTGACGATCGCAACGATATTCTTCGCCTCCGCAGGAGAAATTCTTTGCGACGGGCCGAATGCCGTCACGCCTTTTTTCAGAAGGGGCGGATCCATGGAAAGGGCAGCGGCGAGGACGCCCCTGTCTTCCCGGGAAAGGGAGGAGACGTCCTTGTAGGGAAGAGGAAGATCGGCTAGGATACCCGACTCGAAAAAGAGTCCGAGACTGTGAACGGCGAAGCGGATAGCCTCCATGCGCGTCAGCGGGTCGGAGAGCTTCCCCGCCGGTACGGGCACGAGATTGTACTCGAGGGCGGCGTTCAGAGCGGATTTTTCACCGGATGGAAGGCGGAATCCCCTCGCCTCGAAGAGCTGCTCGATAAAGGCGTCTTTCCTGACCGTCGAAGCCGCTCCGGCTTCTGATGGCGCGGCAACGAACACCGCAAGAAAGAAGAGAAGCAGGAGAAAACAACGGACGATTCTTTTTGAAAAGAACCCGGTCCTTTCGCCGCATGCCGGAAAAGAGCGAAAAAGGCCCGAATAAACGGAAGGTCTCGAAGAGGGGAAAAGAAGAAGCAAGGATTTGCCTGGCATTGTATTTTCTCCTTGAAGTGCGATATTCGGATCGCGGGGGATATGCTACCGGTCTTTCAATGTTTCGACGTAGTGTATCAGAAGGACGGAAGGAGCCGCATACGAAAAAAGGCGTAAAAAAACCGGAATCCGCTGAACGGACTCCGGTTGGTTTCATCATATGGCGCGCCGGACAAGATTCGAACTCGTGACCTGCGGTTCCGTAGACCGCCGCTCTATCCATCTGAGCTACCGGCGCGCTTCAAAAAACGTTTTGCTCGATACTCCCTGCTGAAAACCTGTGGGATTGTAACACTTTCTTCGCCGCTTGGCAATCCTTTTCCTCGATCGGATCAGAATGGCGGTGGGTGAGGGATTCGAACCCTCGAGGGAGGTTTAAGCCCCCCTACTCGCTTAGCAGGCGAGCGCCTTCGACCTACTCGGCCAACCCACCACAGACAGCGGGATCTATTCTATAAAAGCACGGAATTAATGTCAATAGGAAAAATCCTCCAATACGTTAATTCTTTGCCTCTTCACTCTTCACAGGAGTCTCGCCCGCGGAGGAAACCACATCGCCGTCCTTCTGCTCCGGCGCCGCAGGCTTGGGGAACAGATCGGCATCGAGGATGACCACGGAAGCCTTCTCACGAAGGTCCTTGAAGAACGCGGCCTGGGCTTCGCGTTTTTTCTCCTCCGTGAGAAGAGCCTTGACATCGCCGCTCACTGCTTCGAAAGGCACCGTGGACTCCTCGACTTTTTCCCGCTTGATCCCGATGAAGAAATCATCGCTTGCAACCGCAACAGGTCCGCCTATTCTCCCGATTTCCAGCTCGACGAATGGAGCCAGTTCCTCCTGAAATGCGGATCCCACCACGAAGACGGGGCCTGTCTCCGGAGTCCGTTCGATGATATCGGCCGAGGCAACGGATTCCCAAACCGAATTCCATTCGGCTCCCTGTCCGACCGCCTCGACGATCTTCACGGCGGCATCCTCGTTCTTCAGCCTGGCGTAGTCCATCGTGTAGCCCGCAGGGGAGTGGAAAAAGAGATCCTTGGTCTTGTCGTAAAACTCGAGGGCATCCTCGTCCGTCGCGGCAATACCGGCCGAGACGCGGTCCACAAGCTTTCTCTGGACAATCTGGGTGGAGAGATTTTCACGAAACTCGGCCATTCTGATCCCCGACTGGTCGAGGAACTGCATGAAAGCCTCCTTCGTCGGGAACTGTTCGCTTACTTCCCGCACGGCCTCGTTGATCTCATCCTCGGTCGCTTTTAAACCCGAACGTTCAGCCTCCACCGCAAGACGATGTGTAATGACAAGGCTTTCGAGCGTCGCCTCGTAAAGGCGGGGTATGTCGTCGGGAGTAATATCGCGCACATTCATCCTGTCGACATAGTTTCGGACGCTCTGGTCGAGCGCGGAGCGCATCACGGATCTTCCGTCGATCTCGGCGACGACGTAATCCCCGCCCTCTCCTTCTTGCGGACGGCCTCTGCTCGAGCCTTGAAAACCATACATTCCGAAAATGGACAGGACGAACAGAACTGCCACCGCTATCATGATCCAACGTACCTGGGACCTCAGGGTTCTCATCAACAAGGGACATCTTCCTCTCTTTCAAATATCCGAACTCCAAGGGAGAATTGTACCACAGAAGAGCGCATTCCGCCGTTCAAAGCCCGGCGAGATTTCGCCCTTTTTTCGCCTCGACTTTCAGAGGAACGGAGAGGCTCGCCGCTCCTTCCATGATCCTGACCAGCTCCGCCTCCACTTCCGCCGTCTCCTCGCGAGGGCATTCGCAGACGAGCGAGTCGTGTACCTGGAGAACCAGCCGGACACTGCCGTTTTTCGGGAAACGCCGGGCAAAATCGACCATCGCCTTTCGGGCGATATCCGCCGCGCTCCCTTGGATAGGGGTGTTCACGGCGACCCTGCGAAGGGCGTCCCGGTCCCTCGGACTGACCAACACCTCGTCGAGAGGACGGATGCGTCCGCTTGTCGTCCGCGTGTATCCTCTCTCCTTCGCCTCTTTGTAGCTTGCCTCGAGATACTCTTTGACTCCGGGAAGCGCCTCGAAGTAGCGCTTCACGATGTCGGATGCCTCCTGACGGCCGATGGAGAGACGCTGCGCGAGGCCGAAAGCGCTCATGCCGTAGAGAAGGCCGAAGTTGATCATCTTGGCGACGCGCCGTAGCTCAGGGGTCACAAGGGCGGGCTCGGTCATGAAGACCCAGGACGCCGTCTCCGTGTGGATGTCGCGCCCGGAGGCAAAAGCGTCCAGCAGCCGCCTGTCGCCGCAGAGGTGAGCCAGGATGCGGAGTTCGATCTGCGAATAGTCCGCGGCGACGAACATTCTCTTCTCGTCGTGAGGCTGCAGCCCTTCTTTGACTCTGCGCGACCACTCGCCGAAGGAGGGGAGGTTCTGCAGGTTCGGATCCCTGCTGCTCAGCCTTCCCGTTCCGGTGACCGCGGGCTCGAAGATTCCGTGGATCACGCCTTCCCCCGCCTCCGCCGCCCTGGAAAGAGGCTGCACAAAGCCGGAGAGCATTTTTGCAAGCTCCCGGTGTTCGATCAGAAGGTTCGGGACTTCATCGAACGGGCGGCCGAGAGCGGAAAGCCCCTCCAGCACCGAAATATCCGTGGAGTACCCTGTCTTGGTCTTCTTTCCGGCCGGAAGCCCCAGTTTGGTGAAGAGCAGCTCCGCCACCTGCTTCGGAGAGTTGAGATTGATTCTCTCCCCCGCCTTCGACGCGATCTCCTCCTCGATCTCCGACAGCCGGGCGGAGAGGTCTTCCTCCAAGACACGGAATTTTTCCGAACAGCAGGAGATGCCGTACTGTTCCATATCCACCAGCACCGGGATCAGCGGTAGGTCGACGGAGCGCATCAGATCCCGCAGGCCGGGGTATTTCCCCAGTGTTTCGTCGATTTTCGCGTACTCTTCGCTCAGAAAAAGAGCCTTCTTTTCGAGAGATAGCAAGGCATAGTCGGGAATGAGCGTCTCCGGCGAATGGGAGTTCCCGTCCGGGTGCAGCAGATAGTGCGCCGTCTTGAAGTCCAGCACGAATCCGGATGCAGGCAGGTCCGTACCGAGACACGCGGATGCCTCCTTGAAATCCGGAAGCAGCAGCTTCGCTTCGCTTTTCTCAACAATTCGCGCAAGGACTCCGGGGATCTCTTCCCCGGCGAAAAAGCCGTACCTCCCTTCCGCGTCAAGCAGAACCGCCTCCTTCAGAGAGAGATGAAGCGGATATTTCCCCTCGACGACGGGAAGAAGGACCAGATTTCCGGCGGATGAAAACGCATCACCCTCGATCCGGCGCAGTTCCGGAGACGGGCTCTCCTGCAACTCTCCGAACGGCGCCGCCGAACCGGAGGGCGCGAACTTCGCCGCCAGGGTGCGCAGCCCGAGCGCGGTGCATTTCTCAAGAAGGCGATCCGTGTCAACCGGGTGCGGCTCAAAGATGTTCAGGTTCTCATCGGTGTCGCAGCGGAGGCGCGTCAGCTCGCGGCTCTGAAAGGCCTGCCCGCGGTTCTCCTCCATCTTTTTCCGGAGAGCTCCCTTGAGCTCCCCGACGTGCTCGTAAATTCCCTCGAGCGTCCCGTAGTCCGAGAGCAGTTTTTTTGCCGTCTTCTCTCCAACCCCCGGCACCCCCGGAACATTGTCCACGGCGTCGCCCAGAAGAGCGAGATAGTCCGGCATGGACGCGGGGGAAAAACCGTACTCCTCCTCGAACGCCCTTCCGTCCATCGTCCGGAAGGTGCTGATCCCTTTCTGCGGCCGGAGAACCGTAACCTCCCTGTCGAGGATCTGCAGAATGTCCTTGTCCGAGGAGAGGACAAGCGTCTCCATCTTCTCCGACGCGGCGGTACAGGCAGTCGACGCGAGAACGTCGTCAGCCTCCACGCCCTCCCGCATCACGACGGGAACACCCATGGAATCGAGAAGCTCCAGGATCAGCGGAAGCTGCGTTTTGAACTCGGGAGGCGTCGGCTTCCGCCCGGCCTTGTACTCCGCGTACGCCTCATGGCGGAAGGTCGGCCCCGGCGCATCGAAGACGACGCCGCAGAGGTCCGGATTCCACTCTTCCCGTATCTTCTGGAACATGTTGAAAAAACCGACGATCGCGTTCGTGGGGGTTCCGTCAGGCGCGTTCAGCTCCCGGACGGCGTAAAAGGCACGAAAAGCCAGCCCGTGCCCGTCAACAAGGAGTATTTTTTTTCTGTCCAGCAAACTCACATCCTTTATTAAGCAGACATCCGATTCGCCGTTCTTGCGAATCGTGATGGTCGCTTAGGCGGCATGTTTCTGGCCGCCTACCTATCCAACGTCCTAAGCAGACATCCGATTCGCCGTTCTTGCGAATCGTCCACTTCGCTCGCACGCTCGCTCCATGAGGCTGCGCACTGATGGTCGCTCACGTACTCGTCATCGAAGATGACGGGTATAGGCGGCATGTTCCCGGCCGCCTGCCCGATTTCCATCCAACTGGTCTTTCTTTGTCCAACTAGGTTATAATACCCTATTGCAGGAGTTCATGCACAAAAAATGCGCGGCAAAACGCACCATCAGGGAGGAACTGAAATGGCAGACACAGTACGGGTTCGATTCGCTCCAAGCCCGACGGGAGCGCTCCACATCGGCGGCGGCCACACGGCCCTTTTCAACTGGCTCTGGGCGCGGCACACCGGGGGTAAGTTCATTCTCCGGATCGAGGACACGGACAGGGAACGTTCCACCAAGGAGTACGAGGAAACCATCATGTCAGGCATGCACTGGCTCGGCCTCGACTGGGACGAGGGACCCGACGTCGGCGGCCCCTTCGGCCCCTACAGGCAGTCCGAACGCCTCTCGACCTACCGGGAGGCGGCCGAGCGGCTTCTCGACGAGGGGAAAGCATACAAGGACGGGGACGCCGTCATCTTCCGGGTTCCCGGAGGCGTCTCGCTCGTCTTCGACGATCTCGTCTACGGGCGAATCGAAGTGCAAAGCGAAACGTTGAAGGACGTCGTCATGCTCAAGAGCGACGGAATGCCCACGTACAACTACGCCGTCGTCGTGGACGACCACACGATGGGCATCACGCACGTCATCCGGGGCGAGGATCACATCTCCAACACGCCGAAGCAGCTTCTCCTCTACGACGCGCTCGGCTGGGAGTACCCGACCTTCGCTCATCTTCCGATGATCCTTGGCAAGGACAAGAAGAAGCTCTCGAAACGGCACGGCGCCACCAGCGTCTACGAGTACCGCGACATGGGGTACATGCCCGATTCCGTCTTCAACTTCCTGGCGCTGCTCGGATGGTCTCCCGGGGAGAACAACGAGATCTTCTCGCGCGAAGAAGCGATCGCTCTTTTCGAGCTTTCGCGCGTCACGAAAAAACCGTCCGTGTTCGACACGGACAAGCTGAACTTCATCAACCAGGAGCACCTGAAGCGGCTCCCGCCTTACGAGCGGCTCGCCCTGGTGGAACCGTTCTGGAGAGAGATGGGGCTCCCGGTGGACGAGCATTCGAAAGAATATCTCGCCCAGTCGCTCGTCGTGCTCTGCGGCAGGGGCCAGACCGCAAAGGAGGCGGCGGGGTACTCCGACTATTTCCTGACGTTCGAAGCGGTAAAGGAGCGGTACGACGGATCGGACATCGGCGACGGGCAGCGCGAGGTACTGCGCAGGTTCAACGCCGAGCTACTCTCTCTTCCCGAATGGAAGGCGGAGGAGATGGAAAATTTCACGCGGCAGTGGAGCGAGACAAACGAAGTGAAGATGAAAGAGATCGCCATGCCGCTTCGCATGGGGATTTCCGGGATGAAGGTCAGTCCCGGAGTCTTCGAAGTCGCCGAGCATCTTGGACGGGACGAGGTCAGGAAAAGACTCGAATATTTCGGATTCGTCGGGGCATAGGCCTCGCGCCGCTTCAACAAGAAACGCTTACGAAAGAGGCGGGCCTCCGTGAAGGAGGTCCGCCTCTTTCATGTGCTTATTGCTGCCGGGAAAAAGAGAGCGTTGCCCCGGCACGCTTTCTTTCCGCTATCAGCCCGAAACCTCCACCATGTCCACGGCGTCCTTCGGGCAGACTTCAGCGCATTTGCCGCAGCCGATGCACTTCGCCTCGTCGATGACGTGCTTCTCCTTCACCTTCCCGGAGATGCACGAAACCGGGCAGCTTCGGGCGCATTTCGTGCAGCCGATGCACTTTTCGGGGTCGATCCGGTAGACGGTCTTCGAGGCCGGAGCCTCTCCTCCCTCCGGCTTCCCCGTGTCGGTGACGATCTGCGCCTTGCGGTCGTAAGATGAGATAAGGAATTCCCCCGACATGGAGAGGCACTTCACGGGGCAGATTTCGACGCACTGGGCGCAGAAACAGCAACGGTCGATGTGGATCTGAATTTTCTTCTCTTCCGGAAGAAAGACCGTCGCGTTGGCGGGACAGACCTTGATGCAGAGCTTGCAGCCGATGCACGCGCTCTTGTCGTAGTTCAGGCGTCCGCGGAAGTGTTCGTTGACTTCCACCGCGGGATTAAGGTCGATGGTCCCCTCTTCGGCGGCCTTCAGAGCGTCGGTGAGGGAATCCGGCATATAGGCCACCGGAAACGGGTTCGTAAAGACCTTCTGCCTGATCTGGCGAAACAATTGAACGATCATTCGATTGAGCATTCCATCCCACCCCTTCCTACATCAAGAGATCCAGGGATGCAAGGATCATCCCTGCGATAGAAAGGCCCGCAACCTTGATGAGATAGAACTCGGACGCCTGCCAGATCTTGAACCGTCCGAACGCCGTCCGCATCAGCGTCACCACGAAAACCTGCACGACGAAGACCTTCACCCAGAACCAGAGGAAGTCGAAGGCAAAGAGGAAGATCCCGCCGAGGCGAAGGAACGGTCCCGGCGACCAGGGGAAGAAGAGCACGACGATCAGTGCCGAAAGGGCCAGCGCCCGCAAGGCGAAGGTAATCTTGAACATGGCCAGGTTTCTGCCGGAATACTCGATGATGAGTCCGTCGAGGATCTCGGTCTTCGCCTCCGGAATGTCCATCGGTCCCTTCCCCGTCTCGCCGGGAACGACCAGGACGAGGGCGATCAGGAGGCAGAGCATGCCGATGAATCCGACCTTGCCCGTCACGCTCCAGACCGACATCCCGGCGAATGTCTCCAGGTTGAACGGATCCCCCGGCATCCCGGTCTTGTGGGCCATCCATGCCAGGGTGGCCGCGACCACCGCGAGGGGCAGCTCGTAGCTCATCATCAGGATCATCTCGCGCTGGGCGCCCACATTCGCGATCGGATTGCCGCTGGCGAACCCGCCGACGGCCATCGCGACTCCCGAAAGACCGAGGAGATAGAGGATCAGGATAAGATCCCCGTGCGTGCCGAGCACCGGGGGCAGAGACCCTATCGGGATATAGAGAAATACAAGGATCATGCTGGCGGCGGCAACCCAGGGGGCGCCGTTGAATGCCCATGGAACTGCTCTGCGCGGTACGATGTTCTCCTTGCCGAGCAGCTTCAGCAGGTCGAGAAACGGCTGAAGAAGAGGCGGTCCCAGGCGGCGCTGCATGCGGGCGCTGATTATCCTGTCCGCCCCGTCGTAAAGGAACGCAAGCACGACAACAAGAAGCATGAGCGCCGTGCCGGCGATGAGGCGCATAACAATCGCGATCATTTCTGCATCAGCCTCCTTGTCTTCTCCCTGCTCATTTCAAGAAGCTCCGCCCGGGTGACGACCTTCCTGCCGCCGCTTGCGGTATCCGTGACGAGCATGCGCTCCATGCACGAAATGCAGGGATCAATGCTGTTGATGATGAGCGGCGCATCCGCCAGTTCATTGTTCCGGAACATGAGCGGCCACGAGACGGCGTTTGCATACGTCGGGGCGCGCACCTTCCACCAGTTCACATTCTCGTCGCCGGCCTTCAGGTGAACCACGTGGGTGTCGTCGCCCCGCGGAGCCTCGATGATTCCGAGCCCCGTGCCTTCCGCCTTCTTCAGCGTTGCAAGCACCTTGTTCAGATTCTTCTCATGAACGATATCGCCTTCGGGGAGGCCTTCCATGATCCTCTCGACGATATTGAGAGACTGCTGCACCTCCAGGACGCGGACGAGAAAACGGTCGAACACGTCTCCGTACGCCTTTCCGTAATAGTCCTGAGGCACGATCGCCTTCACGTTGAAGTCGGCGTACGCCTCGTAGGGCGACATCTCGCGGATATCGCAGCGGATGCCGCTGGCGCGCGCCGTCGGTCCCACGGCATTGTAGCGGACGGCCTCTTCCGCGGTCAGCACGCCGACATTTCTCATCCTGGCCTTCGCGATGTGGTCGGCCGTCACGACGTCGTAAAAAACGCCGAACTCGGCCCGGTAAAATTTCACCATCTCCCGGACCGCCTTCCCGACCTCGGGGGTGATATCCCACCGCACGCCGCCCACTGTGGCGACGCCGTAGTTGACGCGGTTTCCCGAAAGGGCTTCCAGGACGTCCATCACTTTTTCACGGAGGACCATCCCCAGATGGAAGGCGGAATCGAACCCGATCGAGTAGCAGGCGACTCCCGCCCAGAGGATGTGCGAGTGAAGCCTTTCAAGTTCCAGGACGAGGGCACGGATATACTGCGCGCGGATGGGCACCGGATAATCGGAAGCATCCTCCACTGCACGGAGAAACGCGATCACGTGAGCAAAGGAGCAAATGCCGCAGATCCGCTCGGAGAGATAAATCACCTGGATGGGGTTCCGATCGCGGGCCATGAATTCGATGCCGCGATGGATCGCCCCCGGGCGCACCGTCGCGCCGACGATTTTTTCGCCTTCAAGATCCAGCCATGCGGTGATGGGCTCCTTCAAACCCACATGGACGGGACCTATTGGAATTGTATATTTTTTTTCCATATCTCTTCCTCCTAGGAAAGCTCCCGTACATTTTCGGGCTTGGGTCCCGTCTCGTCCCTGCGCCACGGCTTGACGGCCTCGTCCCAGTCCTCCGGAAGGAAAATCAAAGCCTTGTTGGGAAGACCGTCGAATTCGATGCCGAGCATCTCGCGCATTTCCCGCTCGCTGTACTCCACTCCCGGAATGCGCGAAAAGAGCGATGGAATGACAAGATCGCTTTTCGGAACCGGAACGGAAATGGTCGCTCCGAACCGTTTTCCCCTCCCCGCGCACTGAAAGATGCCGAAGTGGTAATTGAGCGTCACCACGTCGCCGTCATCGTTTCCGGACATCACGTGGAACATCGGAAAATCGAATTCGGCGAGAGTGTCGACCATCTCCAGGAAACGTTCTTTCTGCACCGAAAGCCAAAGATCGTAATACTGTACCTCTTTCTTGAGCCCGTCGGCATGAGGCCTTACCCTCGCAACGGCGGACTCGCCGAAGACCTCACGGATTCGGGCGAGAACCTCCTCCGGCTCCCGGCCCTCTTCCCTGTTTATTCCATTTACCGGAAAAGTCATGAGACTGCCTCACCCGCCTTCTTCTGGTTGCCTTCCTTCAGTGATTCCAGCTTCAATACCGCTTTCGCCACGCCCTCGATGATCGCCTCGGGGCGGGGCGGGCATCCGTGGACATAGACATCCACCGGGATGATCCGGTCCACCGGCCCGTCGAGATTGTACGACTTGTAGAAAACATCTCCGGAAGCGCCGCAGTTGCCGACGACGACGACAGCCTTGGGATCGGGCATCTGGTTGTAGATCCGCAGCAGCCTGTCGCGCATGTAGCGAGTCACGGGGCCCGTCACGATCAGCACGTCGGCGTGGCGGGGGGTTCCCACCAGCTTCATGCCGAAACGCTCGATATCGTAGCGCGGGCTGATGGTGGCGACGATCTCGATATCGCACCCGTTGCACGACCCCGAATTGCAGGTGGTCACCCAGAGCGATTTCGGAAGAATATCCAGATATTTCTCAAGCAAAAAGTTGATCATGACGTCTTCCTCCTACGCGATGAGAATGAACACGGCCATGAACGCGACGACGAGGACGTAGAAGCCCACGATGTCGGTCGCGATTCCCGTGTGCATTCCGATCAGCCTGTTGTAATACGGCTCCAGGGCCTTGCGAAACCCCCAGTATGCGGAGGAAGCCGGTACGGAAATATCCTCTCCGTCCTCGGGGACAACGTTGCCGGACCAGTATATTTCGTCCTGGTCCGTGCCTTCCTTGTAATCATCCCGCCCCTGTGCACGGAGCCAGAGCGTGAGCCCGGCCGCGATACCGAAGAAGAGAATCCACGACGTCACGTCCCAGTAGCCGAAGCCCGTATAGACAGTACCGAACATCAGAGACCACCTCCCATGACCGCGCCGATGTACCCGGCCTGATCAACCAGAGCCTTCGCAGCCGGCTCGACAAGGTTGGAAAGAGTCCACGCCGGGAAGAGCGATGCTCCGAGAACCGCTACTGTGAGCACTCCCATGCCCAGAAGCATCCCCGCGGGAACCTCCCTTGTCGAAACGAGAGCGTTCTTTTCGGGGCCGAGAAAGGCCGTCTGAAAGACCTTCACAAAGGAGGCCAGCGTGAGCACCGAAGTCACCAGCGCCACGACGGTCAGCGCCGGATGAACCGCAAAAACCGACTCGTAGATCAGGAGCTTCGAGACGAAGCCGTTGAAGGGAGGCAGACCCGAGATCGCGGCGGCCGCGATGACGAACATGAAGGTCGTAAAGGGCATCCTTCGCGCCAGGCCGCCAAGCTGGTTGAGATCCCTCTTTCCCGTCGCGTAGTAGATCGCTCCGGCGGCAAGGAAGAGCAGCGCCTTGTACATCGTATAGTTGAAGATATGGAAGATGCCGCCCTTCATGGCGGTGAAGCCGTACTCGGCCATGCTCCGGGCATCCTTCAGCACCAGAAGCCCGACGCCGAGCCCGAGAAGCATGTACCCCACCTGTGAGACCGAATGGTAGCCTATCAGGCGCTTTATCTCATGCTGCACGACGGCCATGGAGACGCCGAAGAACATCGACGCGAGCCCCATCGCGATGATCATCCACGGAATGAACGATCCGCCCAGATTGATACCGTAGAGTGAAAAACAAACCCGCATGAGGCCGTAAAGGGACGCCTGGCTGACCGCAACGAGAAGACAGGTAACTCCCGAAGGAGCTTCGGCGTAGGCATCCGGAAGCCACATGTGCATCGGAAAAGCCCCGCACTTCATCGCGAGGGAGCCCACGAAGAAAACAAGGACGAGCTTCTCCATCGTTCCGAACTGCAAGAGACTCCCCACCGCCGCCATGTTCAAGGCATTGTACTTGCCGTACAGACACCCCGCGGCGATCAGGAAGACCATCGATCCCACCTGGGAGACCAGCGCGTACTTCAGACTCGCTTCGATCGCCTCCGGCTTGTCCCGCCAGAAAGCGATGAGACCGAAGGAGGCTATCGAGGCGATCTCGATGAAGATGAAGAAGTTGAAAAGGTCGCCCGTCACCATCATGCCGAGCATGCCGACGGTCAGGAGGAAGTAGAGCGAAGTGAAACGCCCCATTCCGGAGAATTTCTCCATGTAGTTCGTCGAGAAAAGAGCCCCGGCGAAGGCGGCTATTGCTCCGCACAGAACCATGAATGCGCTGAAGGCGTCGGCTTCCAGGATGATACGGATCGGAAGAGCCATACCGGAGGGCAGAGCGATATTGAAGCTCTCCCCACCCATCACATAGATCGCGGGACCTCCGGCCAGCACGTTTTTCCAGAGAAGCAGCGCGATAATGAGCGTGATGAAAGTAATGCCCGTCATCAAAATATTGCGCGTCGTCTTTCCGAAAAGACAAACAACGGGAGCTATGAACGCGCCGAAGAGAGGAACGGCGAGCAGCAGCGCGGGAAGGTGTTCATTCCAGTTCATCCTCTCAACCTCCTGATTTCGTCCACGTTAAGCGTGCCGTAATGACGGTAGACGAGCATGATGATGGAAAGAAGAAGGGCCGTCGTGGCGAGAGCGATGACGATGGCGGTGAGCGTCATGGCCTGCGGCGTCGGAAGCACCATGACGGTTCCCTCGCCTGCGAGATAGTGAATCGGTATCGTCGCTCCGGTACGGTATCCCAAAGCAACCAGAAAGAGATTGACCGCGGAACTGATGATGCTTATGGCGATAGCGATCTTGATGAGATTTTTTTCCATGAAAATCGCCACCAGCGCCGCCAGAAAAAGAATACCTACGACAAAAAAAGGAGCGTTACCTATCATGGCCCAACTCCTCCTCGAAACGGACTTCGCGGAAAAGGCGGATACCCTTGAACATATAGAACACGATAAGAGAAAGAGCGCCTGCGACCTGAAGTCCGACCGCTATGTCCATAAGCGCGATGGTACCCGAGGGGGGGATGACGCCATGTCCGGTGGCATGGACGATTTCATACGACAGCGCGAGAAAGTTGTAGAGAAAGGTGTTGGGGAAGCCCCAAAAACCCAGCAGGATAAAGGCCAGAAGGCCCAGGATAACCAATCCGTTGAAAATTCCGACGTTCACCCAGGAAAGCAGCTTCTTTCCGCCGTAGGCCACCAGAAGAAAGCTGAGAAACGTCGCGACGACGGCTCCTCCCTGGAATCCTCCCCCAGGAGTAACATCGCCGTGGATTATTATGTTGGCTCCGAAAATCACCAAAAACCAGGCAAAAATATCGCATGCGGTACGAACAACAACCGAAAGGGACCTCACGGTCTCATCCTCCCTTCCTGGAAAACGCGCTCGTCCCGCCGAGAGAGGGGAACAGAGCAGGCGATTTTCCAATAGTCACACCAATGCCGACAGACGAGCGGGATACGCATTGCCCGAGGACTCTCTCGACGAGCGGTTTGCCGATCGGCGAAAAATGCGCCCGGCAAGAGAAGTACTGCGCAGAAAAGAGAGCGCTATCTGTCATGCCCGAATTCCCCCTCCGGGGGAGTCTCTCCGAAAAGCCGTATCCCTTTGTACATCGTCAGGACTATCAACGTGAGCGCGCCGGTTACTTCCAATCCGACCGCAACAGACATGAATTCTATCGTTCCGACTCCGGGCAGGACGCCCGAAACCGCCTCCGTCAAAGGCCTGGCAAGAAAATTATAGAAAAAGGTCCTCGGAAATCCCAAAAAAGCCAGGGCGATGAAAGCCAACAGACCGATGTCATCAAAGAAGAATTCGTACATCTTCTCATTCGCCCATGAGAGAACCTTCTTGCCGCCATATCCGACCAGCAACAGCGCCATAAAAGTCGCCACGACCGCTCCTCCCTGGAACCCTCCGCCGGGGGTCGCGTAGCCGTGAAGAACGATATTGACGCCGAAGATGATCATAAACCAGGCGAAAACATCGCACCCTGTCCGTACAACAATGGAAAGCGGGTTCACGGCTTTTTTCTCCCTTCACGGAAAAAGGCGGTGATTGCGCAGAGCGCCGTGAAAAGAACCGCCGCCTCTCCGATGGTGTCGAATCCTCTGTAGTCGAAAACAATCGCTGTGACGATATTTTCGGATGATCGCTCCTGCAAGGCCTGCGATATGAAATAGTCGTCCATCGGCGCCTTTCCGGGATCGCCGAACGGATGCACATTGTCGACTGCTCCCATGATCAACGCGCCGAGAATGATCGCCGAGACGACAAAAATGGTCTTTTTCATTGCTGCCGCCCTCCTTCGCGTTTTTTAACGCGGCTGCACGCCCGAATCGAGATAACGAAGATCGTCGTGCTCAGGCCGGCCCCTATAGCAGCTTCCGCCATTGCAACATCAGGAGCCTGCAGAAGATAGAACTCCAGGGCCATCATCAGGCTGAAAACGGCGAAGGCGATCACCGACGAGATGAGATCCTTGAACCAGAGAGCGAAGAACGCCGAAACGACAAGCACCGCCAATACCGCGACATGCAGAACATTGTTCGTCATGAGGATGCACCTCCCTTGCGGCTCTCTTTTTCCGCAAGCCTGTCCACAACGGCCTTTGCCGGCATCAGGCCGCTTCGATGAGCAGCCCGCGCGATGGCGTGGGCTCCGGTGGCATTCGTCACGAGGAGCACCAATACCGCGATGAGCGTATGCACGATCAGAACTGTGAAACGAGACTCCCCCTTCTCCAGGTAGCGACCGATCGAATAGACGATGACCGAAAACGCCATGAAAATCGTTCCGAACGTGGTGCATTTGGTAGCGCCGTGAAGCCTGGTGTACACATCGGGAAAACGGTACAGGGAAAAAGCCCCGAGGGAGTTGAAGAAAAGGCTCACAACAAGACAAAGCACCATAAGCAGGACAAAGAACACGGATCTACACCTCCCCTTCTATGTACCGCGCGATGAACATGGTTCCCACGAAAGAGAGGGAGGCGTAGACTATGGCCACATCCACCATGACAACCGAATCGTACGCAACGGCGAGAAGAAGCATCACTCCCACCACCAGCGTATTGAGCGTATCCAGCGCGACAGCCCTGTCGGGAACCGTAGGGCCGGCTATGAGACGCCCGAGAACGAGGACGGCAAGGATACCCATTGCCGCCGCGGCAAACCACACAATATGGACCGTCATTCAGCCAACCTCCTTGCCCACTGAGCAAAATTACCGTATAGCTGTTCTTCGGCCGGATTTTCGTCCTCCACATAGAGCCAGTGGATATAGAAAAAACCGGCATCATCAACATCAACGGTGAGCGTTCCCGGCGTCAGCGTGATCGAATCCGCAAGAAGCGTCCTTCCGACATCGGTTTTCAGATCAGGACGCACCTTGACGATCCCGGGACGGATGTTGCCCGTTATCACCCTTTTTGCCACGTCGATGTTCGCCTTAGCCAGCCCTTTTGCGAAAGGACCGCAAAGATAGACCACAAAGCCGAACCACCGTCTCGGGTCAAGACCCCGTCTGCTGAGTTTCTTCTCCGGATGCCAGGTTCGGTAGGCTATCGTGATGACCGTCGCAAGAAGCACGCCTATCACGACTTCGATCATCGGGATGCCGTCCCCGGACCAGACCAGGAGAAGGTACATCAGAAACGAGGCGATAAAAATGAACACATACTCCACCTCCCGTCGCAAAAATATGAAAAAACAGAAAAAGGATCGGAACAGAATCGCATGAAATGCATCGAATACATTATACTACCTATCCCGACGTTGTAAATGAAAGTTAATCCTCTCACAAGATAGAAACTGAAGGGAATCAAAAAAGCACCGCCGGAAAGAGAGTCCGGTCGTGGAACTTTGAACGGAAGATGCTATACTCTTCCGGTATTTCATCTGCTACGCAGAAATTCATCGTGCATCAGGAGTGAACCTTATGCGTCTGTCTTCGACCGTAAAAACAGTTCTTGCGGATATTTCCCTCGTCTTCGTCGCCCTCTTCTGGGGCATCGGCTTCGTCGCGATGAAGGACGCCCTCGACAGCTTCCCCACATTCTGGCTGCTGACGCTTCGCTTCGGCTCCGCGGGCCTCCTGATGTGCTGTTTCTTTTCCCGCAGAATCGCCGCCCTGACACGGAGCGACCTCAAGGCCGGCGCGATCATCGGGGTCTTTCTCTTTCTGGGCTTCTCCACGCAGACCCTGGGTCTGAACTATACGACTCCGGGCAAACAGGCGTTTCTGACCGCCACCTACGTCGTGATCGTTCCCTTTCTCTCGTGGGGGCTGCGCCGGATTTTCCCCGGCCTGCTTTCGTTTTTCGCCTCCGTCCTCTGCCTCGCCGGTATGGGACTCCTGACGCTGCAGGAGGGGGCCTTCGCCATCGGAAAGGGGGATTTGCTCACCCTGGTCTGCGCATTCTTCTTCGCCTGCCATCTCATCGCGATCGAAAACTTCGCCTCGAAAAAGGATCCCATGATCCTGGCGACTCTCCAGATCGTTATGGTGGCTCTCCTGAGCCTTCCGGCCGCCCTTCTCTTCGAAACGTGGCCCGGTTTCCGGGACGGCGGCGGTCTCTGGAGCATCGCCTATACCGTCGTCTTCTGCACCATCGTCGCGTTCGCGGTTCAGAACAAGGCGCAGAGGTTCACCCCCTCCACGCACACCGCCATCCTGCTCAGCCTCGAATCGGTCTTCGGGGCGCTCGCGGGCATCTACTTCCTGGGAGAGATCTTCACCTCCCGGATGGCGGCGGGCTGCCTTCTCATCTTCGTGGCCGTCCTTCTCACCGAGGCCGGGCCGATACTGATGCGTTCCCTTTCGCTCCGGATCGCGGCCGCAAGGGAAAAAGCCTGATCCTACCCGCGTCTCTTCGAGGCGCGCGGCTTCCTCTCCGGGGAGCGCGCGCCTCTTTTTCCCGGCTCCCTGTGCTGCGGACGGACGAGGCACTTCGGGTCCGTTCCGATCAGATCCTTCCGGCCTGCGATCTCCAGCGCCTCGATGACCGCCTGCCGGTTCGACGGTTCCACGTACTGCAGCAGCACCCGCTGCATCTTCCGCTCCTTCCGGTCCTTCGCGGCAGGAACAGGCTCCCCGGTGAACGGGTTCAATCCCGTGTAGTACATGCACGTCGAGAGACTGCCGGGCGTCGGAATGAAATCCTGCACCTGCTCCGGCTGGAAATGAATGTCCCGGAGGTACTCGGCCAGCTCGACGGCGTCCTTCAACGTCGCGCCCGGGTGGGAGGCGATGAAGTACGGAACGAGATACTGCTTCTTCCCGAGTTTTTCGTTCACTGCGGCGTATGCCCTGCGAAAATTCTCGTAGACGCTCATTCCGGGCTTTCCCATCAGCGAAAGGACACGCGAGGAGACGTGTTCGGGAGCGACCTTCAGCTGTCCGCTCACGTGGTGCTCGCAGAGCTCCTCCAGGAAACCGCTCTTCCGGTCCGCCATAAGGTAGTCGAAGCGGATGCCGGAACGGATGAACACCTTCTTCACTCCCGGAATCGCCCGCAGCTTCCGCAGAAGGGAGATGTAGTCCGAGTGATCCGCCCGAAGCTTCGGGCAAGGGGCTGGGAAAAGGCACTGCCGGTTTCTGCATGCCCCGCGGACGAGCTGCTGGTCGCACGCAGGAGTACGAAAATTCGCCGTCGGCCCTCCGACGTCGTGAATATACCCCTTGAAATCGGGAAGCGCTGTCAGAATTTCCGCTTCCTTAAGAATCGATTCGTGGCTCCTGCTCTGGATGATGCGCCCCTGGTGATAGTGAATGGCGCAGAACGAACAGCTTCCGAAGCACCCGCGATGGCTCGTCAGGCTGAAGCGGACCTCGTTGATTGCCGGAACTCCCCCTTCTTCCTCGTACATCGGGTGGTACGTTCTCGGATAGGGGAAGGCGTAAACGGCGTCCATCTCCTCCGTCGAAAGGAGGTGCGCCGGAGGATTCTGGACGATCCACGAATCGCCGTGACGCTGCAGGACCGTCTTGCCGGAAAACGGGTCCTGTTCTGCGTACTGTTCCCTGAACGCTTCGGCGAAGCGCCGCTTGTCGGCCAGCACCTCCTCGAAGGACGGAATCTCCACGAACTTGCCGGAAAGCTCCGGAACGATGTTCGTGCGATAGGAGGTCCCCCGGATATTCCGTATCCGCTCCACAGGTACTCCCTTCGCCAGCAGCTCGGCAATCTCGGCGATCTGACGCTCGCCCATGCCGTAGACGAGAAGATCGGCCTGGCTGTCGAAGAGAACGGAGCGGCGCACCTCGTCCGACCAGTAGTCGTAGTGAGCGAATCGGCGAAGACTCGCCTCGACGCCTCCTATGATGAGGGGGATGTCCTTCCAGCACTCCCGGATCCGGCTGCAATAGACGATCGTCGCCCTGTCCGGGCGCATTCCCGGCTTGCCTCCCGGAGAATAGCTGTCATTGCTGCGGCTCTTCTTCGAAGCCGTCAGCTTGTTCAGCATGGAGTCCAGGTTGCCGGCGGAGACGAGCACGGCGTACCGCGGCCGCCCCATCGAGAGGAAAGCTTCCCGGGAACGCCAGTCCGGCTGGGGCAGCATTCCGACGCGAAACCCGGCATCCTCCAAAACTCTTGCGATGACTGCGGGGCCGAAGGACGGGTGGTCGACGTACGCGTCGCCGGTGACAAACAGAAAATCGAGCTGATCCCAGCCCCGCTCCTCCATATCCTTCCTGCCCACCGGGAAGAACCGCGTATCCGGAACAGGAGGAATTCTCATGACGCCGCGGGTCAATTCAGGGAACCGACGTGAATCGTCCTGACCGTGTAGTTCTCGTACCGGATTCGGATCCCGTGCCCCGCATCCGCGCGATACACCTCGTTCCCCTTGTCCAGCGCGTTCGGCAGACCCAGGATCGAGAGGACGGCCCTGCGGTCGATTCCAGTGGCGAGCCCTCCGTCGAGAGACTTTCCGGCGGATGTGATCGTCAGCGACTTCACCTCGGAAGAGGGGCTCTTCTCCAGCAGAACCGCCACTGCGCCGTCGAAGGTCAGCGTCACCTCGTCGACAGGGGCGCCGGAGACGGTGACCTTTCTTGAAGCGGTCTTCCGCGGAGTTCCGAGAGCGGCGACAAGCTGCTCTCTCGTCGATCCGAACGAGGAGAGGGATCGATCGAGGAACGTCGCCGAAAGCGTGTTGTCCCTGGGATTGAGCACCGTGATGAACTTGCCGAAGATCCACCCCTCCTTGCCGCTCCGCGGACGGATACGGTACCAGGGCCAGGAGTGGGGGTTGCTCATATTCGATGCCGCGACGGTATACGGAGTCTTCGCCCTGTCCTCGGGAAGGGCCACCCGGAGCATCCCCCTCGAGTCGGGACCGGAGAGCACGGAGACTCCGCGCCCCCTTGTTATGCGGACGGTCTTTCCGTCGGCCGCGGTCAGCTCCACATCGACAAGTGCGACGACTTCAGCCCCCTCGTCGCTTGTCCACGACTCGAGCACCTCGACTTCGTTGCCTGTCGAAACCTTGCCCACCACGGGACTCGTCACGGAGTGAGAGCCTCTGAGATTCACATTCGAGCCGAGCACAACGCCTTTCGTCGGACGCGATATTTCGAGGACATCGGCCTGAACGGCGGGGGACGCGGGCAACTGCGGAACGACGGCCCTCGTCTCCGGAGATCCTCCCGGAGTCGACGGCGGAGGTGCGTCCGCATTCCTTCCGTCGGAAGCCGGGCGAGCAGGCTCTACCGCAGGCCTGCGCACCACGTCGCTGTCCCACGGGATCTGCTCGGCCTGGTGAAGAAACCAGTATACTCCTCCGCCGAGCGCGGCGACGAACATCAGGAAAAGAACGATGAGAAAGATCCCGCCCTGGCGGTCCCTCCGCTCCCGGCGGTCTCTGATCGCCGCGTTGAACTGGCGGAAGCTGGTTCCCGCACGGTCCACACTCGAATGGAGAGGCTGAATCGGCATCGAAATGGAAACCGCCCCGTCATCGGCGCCCTCCTGCCGGTAATACGGGACGTCCTGCCGGGGAAAAGGTTCCTGTCGTCCTTCCGTCGGTCTTCCGTTTCCGGGGCGGTCCCGGTTCATTACGGATCCGGGGGCGTCATCCGGTATGAAGCTGCCGCATCCGGAACAGAAACGGAAGTTGTTCTCGACCCGCTCTCCGCACTCGGGGCAGATACGGGCGCCGCTTCCCCCTTCTTTTCCGGGAACCCCGGAACTGTCCGTATTTCTCATATTCAGGAAACCTCCTCTCGAAGCCACGGAAAAACATCCTCGCAGAGCGTTCCGTTGCATATCCTATTTATTGTATCATTTCCCTGCAGGGGAGCCCTCCGTAAATCCGGCGGCTTCCCGCTGATACGTCGCCTTCACACATTCCTTTCAGACGGAACCCCGCAATCACTCGGTCTGCCCTTTCTGCTGCATTTTCGCCCACGAATCCTTCAACGCGACCGTCCGATTGAAGACCGGACGCTCCGGCGTCGAGTCGGCATCCGCGCAGAAGTATCCCTGCCGGAGGAACTGGAAGCGGTCGAGCGGCTTCGCACCCGCGATCATCGGCTCGACGAAGCAGTTTCCGAGCACTTTTAAAGAGTCGGGGTTCAGATAGTCGGAGTAGCTCTTCCCCTCCTCCATCTCACTCATGTCGCGCAGTGTGAAAAGGTTCTCGTACAGCCTTATCTCGGCCTTCACCGCGTGCGGCACGGAGACCCAGTGCAGCGTCCCCTTCACGCGACGCCCGTCGGGCGCTTCGCCGCCCCTCGAGAGAGGATCGTAGATGCACCGGAGCTCGACGATCTCCCCGGCCCCGTTCCGGACGACCTCTTTGCACGTGATGAAGTAAGCGTGCTTCAGCCGGACCTCGCTCCCCGGAGAGAGGCGGAAAAACTTCTTCGGCGGGTTCTCCATGAAATCGTCCCGCTCGATATAGAGTTCGCGCGAAAACGGGATCGTTCTCGTCCCGGCGTTCGGATCCTCAGGATTGTTCTCGGCCTCCAGCATCTCGACCTGCCCCTCCGGGTAGTTTTCAATGACCACCTTCAGCGGATCGAGCACCGCCATCGCCCGCTGCGCCGACGCGTTCAGCTCCTCGCGGATGATGAACTGGAGGAACTCGATATCGACCATACTGTTCGACTTCGAAACGCCGATCTCCGAGCAGAAGCGCCGGATGGCGGACGGCGTGTACCCTCTCCGCCGGATTCCGCTGATCGTGGGCATCCGCGGGTCGTCCCAGCCGGAGACGATCTTCCTGTTCACCAGCTCCAGCAGCAGCCGCTTGCTCATCACCGTGTAGGTCAGGTTCAGCCGGGCGAACTCGAACTGGCGCGGCTTGCACGGAACCGAGACGTTGTCGAGGAGCCACTCGTACAACGGGCGGTGATCCTCGAACTCGAGCGTGCAGATCGAGTGGGTGACTCCTTCGATGGCGTCCTCGTACCCGTGCGCGAAGTCGTACATCGGGTAGATGCACCACTCGTCGCCGCTCCTGAAATGATGCCTGTGCAGGATACGGTAGAGCACCGGGTCGCGCATGTTGATATTCGGGTGGTTCATGTCGATCTTCGCCCGGAGCACGCACGTTCCGTCCTCCAGCTCCCCGCCCTTCATCTGCCGGAAGAGGGCGAGGTTTTCCTCCACAGTGCGGCTCCGGTAGGGAGACTCGTCCCCCGGCGCCGTCAGCGTGCCGCGTGTCTCGCGGATCTGGTCGGGCGTCTGGTGATCCACGAAAGCCTTCCCCGCATGAATCAGCTCCAGCGCCCACTCGTAAAACTGCTGAAAGTAGTCCGACGCGAAGCAGAGCGCGTGCCAGCGAAATCCAAGCCACTGCACGTCGCGCATGATGGACTCGACGTACTCCGTCTCCTCCTTGGCAGGGTTCGTGTCGTCGAAACGCAGGTTGCACTTGCCGCCGAACTGCTCCGCGAGGCCGAAGTTCAGGCAGATCGACTTCGCGTGGCCGATGTGGAGGTAGCCGTTGGGCTCGGGGGGAAAGCGGGTATGGACTTCCTGAACGACGCCGTTCTTCAGGTCGTCGAGAATGATCTGCTCGATAAAATGCGGGCCTTTGCCGGATGATGTCTCCATGGGTCAGAAAACGCTCCTTTGCATATACGGGATAAACGTCCGCACTCTTCTCGCGAACGTCTTTATCTTCAATACAAGGACAGTATGCGCCCTGCGGACGCACACGCACCTATTTTTACACGGAGAGGCCGAAATGTAAAACTTCCGGACTCAAAAAAGAAAGGAGATCAACGGGGTTCCTGACCGGAAGGGGAAGGGGCGACCGGTTCCATGTGCAGCGAGATGTGCGTATCCCTGCCGAAGAGACCCCACAGCTCCTCCTCGACACGGCGTGAAACGTCGTGCGCCTCCGTCAGGGAGAGCTTCCCGTCCATCTGGATATGCACGTCGACGGCGATCGAGCTGCCGATACGCCTGGTCTTCAGCTTGTGAAAGGACTTCACCCGGGCAACACCGAGAATGGCGTTTTTCATGCGCTCCTCCAGCTCGTCCGGCAGAGACGCCTCGATCAGCTCGTCCAGACTGTCACGGAGGATGGGCAGCGCCGCCTTCGCGATGAAATAGGTCACCACCACCGCCGCCAGCGGATCGAGCACGCGCCACCGCTCCCCGAGGAAGATGGCGCCCGATATTCCCGCGAGCGTTCCTATCGAGGAGAAAGAGTCCGACCGGTGGTCCCAGGCCTTGGCCATCAAGGCGTTGCTGTCAAGGCGTCTTCCCCAGAAGATCGTGTACCGGTACAAAATTTCCTTCACGCCCACCGAAACGACGGCAGCAATCAGGGCAATGCCACCCGGACGCGGAACAACAACCCCCCGGAAGTAACTCACGATATTCCCCATGCCCGAGAGAAAAATGCCCCCTCCCGCCAAAAGCAACGTAAAGCCGCACAATGCGGCGAGGATCGCCTCGATCTTTCCGTGGCCGTAAGGATGGGACGAGTCGGCGGGCTTTCCCGCCGCCGAAAGGCCGAAAAAAACAACCGCGTCGGTCAGCAGATCGGATAGAGAATGCGTGGCATCGGCGATCATCGCGGAACTCGCGCCCCAGAAACCCGCCGCGTATTTGAAAGCCGCGAGGAGAACATTGACGATCAGGCCGAGCAGCGTGATCTTTCGAGCCTGTTGAATGCGGTCCAAAGAAACAACCTCCTTGATCTGTGAAAAGGCGTTGTAAAATCAAGGGACATTATGAGCCTTTTCCGAGGAGTGTCAAGGAAAAAACCGAAGGGAAAAATCCTTACTGCCGCCTCTCCTTATAACCCGTATTTCGCACCTCAGCTAAAGGGAATCTGTATTTTCTGTGGACGATGCCTGCCTAATGGAAAGTGCTGATATCCCCGCACCTTGTCAACCGAATATCGTCACCGGGCATTCCAGCCCGCCCACTCAAGGAGAGTTAGGCTGTAAAAGTCCACGCAACACCTTTTTCCGTCGGAACAACGGAATCAATCGGCGACTCCACAAATCTTCGCCTCGCTTCGCCGCGCTGCCGCGGAATGCTCTCCTCAGCTGCGGAAACGCTCCATGAAGCGGTCCTCGCAGTCTCCGCAGGTGAACAGCTCCCAGGAGAAGCCGAGCGCGTCCATGACGCGGGCCGTATTGCCTCCCGGCGGTTGCGGCATGAAGCGTCTCCCTCCGCTCTCCAGCAGCGGCACGGTTCCGAAATGATACAGGATCGTCTGCGTCGTAGGACGGACGAACCTCTGTCCTCCGACCCGCAGCGCGTCGCCTTCCTTCTCAAGCGTCGCCCGCACCCGGTATTCAAGATACTTCGCCAGGAGCAGCACGAGAAGAAAGACGTAGCCGAGCGCTTCCACCCGCCCCGGCTTCTTCAGCAGGACGGGGCCGAGATGGATCGGCTGCTTGAGGAAGCGAAAGCCCTGTTCCACGACGTTCTGGTTCTTGTACGTCCTCAGGATTTCAGCAGGGTTCTTCCGCTCGACCGCCTTCTCCATCCGATACACGAGCACGAATGTCGATTCCCGATCCATGGCGGACTTCCACGCTTCCTCCTCGACCTCTCCTATTTCGACGACTGCCCTCCACGTACGGTCCGTCGCCGGAGGGGGAGCGTCCTTCTTCGGTCCGCGCTTGCCCCGTACGGCTTTCTCCTCGAGCTCGACGGAGGCGGAGGAGACGAACCCCTGCTTCACGACCTTCCCCAGCAGCTCCGCTCCGCCTCTTCGGGCGTCCTCCTCGCAGGCGAACTCCCGCTTCCGCAGCGCGAGCCCCTCTTTGCGAAGTTCGGTGCGCAGTCTGTCGAAACGGCCTTTCAGACTCCTCTCCTTCAGGGTTTCGAGCTTCGTGGAGTGGACCACGAGAAAGTCGTACCGTCTTCCCTCGATCTCCTCCCGGACGCTCCACGCCTTGTAGCGCGCGCTCTTCTCGTCGGGATCGCGGGCGAGGGCGCCGAGGTCCGTCCACTTCTCTTCGCGCCACGCTCTCTCCTTGAGTTCCTTCTCCAGAGAGAATGTTCCGGGGAGCAGCGTCACGAAATCCATTCCTCCGTCGGCGAGCTCCGCCAGGTTCTCCTTGCTTGCGAGCGCGCTGTCGGCCACGAAAACGGCGTCTCCGTTCCACGTCCGGTCGGAAGCGGCGCCGGAGAGAAGTTCCCCCGTGAGCGGAATTCCGTCCTCCTGCACCGCGAGACCGATCTTGATCTGCTTCAGGTCAGGACGACGATCCTTGGAGTGTCCGTAACCAATCTCGAAAGAGGCTTCTCCGGCTTCCGCAGCGGCGCATCCGGATTCCTCCCCGCCTCCGCTCTTCTCCCCTCTCTCCTCCTTCGTCGTCGCATAGTCGCCTTCCACGGAGACCGACGTCGTGTCGAAATGCACGGTCGAAACCTTGATCCCGTGCGCCGTCCTGAGCCTGAACGCCACAGTCTCCACTATTTTGCGCATGCCGCACTCCGAGAACCTGTCCAGAAGCCGCGCGTACACATCGTCGTTCAGCTGTTCCGGCACGACGCCGTTCCTCTCGAACCACGCCGTGCACCCGGACTCCTCCCAGAAGGACTTCATGTTGTAGAGCGCCCGACAGCCGCAAAGAAGAGCCGAAACAAGCGTTTCCGCCGCTATTCCGGGAGAGATGGAGCATCGGGAACGGTCCCACGACACGCTCCTGTCCACCGTTTCTCCGATTCCGCCTATGCGCGCGAGTTTCAGAGCGACGGGAGCGGAGCCGGGGGTGGGCACCTTTATGGATTCAAGCGCGATTGTCTCCGTTGCGGCTTTTGCGCCGCCAGTCTTGTTTGTATTCATAAGACGTATTGTATGGCAAATACGACACCTTGTCATCCTCTTCAGAAAAATATCCGATCATGCAAATCGACATGCGAAATACGGGTTATAAACGCATACTATGGAGACGAAAAACCCGGTCATCAGGATTGGTACGGCAACCGCCTGAAGTCTCAATGCGCAGTAGTAAGCCTTTGCTCTCCCCGGCAAGTCGAAGGATTCCTTCTTCGTGGAGTTCCGTCATATCTACATGCGATTCTTTTCTCTTGACTCCAGCCTTGATTATTCAGCTCGCCATTAAAAAAACCCGCCGGCGTTTCCAGGATCAATACGGCAGGGGGTTATCCAACTCGACGGCAATCTGCGAGGGGGTGATTATGCCGTTATTCACCAGCATCGACTCAACGGCCTGGGTGCTGACTCCATAATATGCGGCGGCGTCTTCGAGCATGGATTCGGAGAAATCGGAACCAATGAACTCCTGCAACCCCGACAAAGGACTGAGGAACTCGGCTGCGAAAGCTCTCTGGTACTTCTGTCTCGAGGTTCGCAAATCGGTGGAGGCCAGCCAATATGCATCTTCCTCTCCGTACTGAAGATAATCTCCCAGAAGGCGTGCAAGCTCGAATCGTTTAGCGACGGGGTGTCTCTTCCGAAGATGAAAACGAAGCCCTCCATTCTCCTGCGGGGCGGCCAGAGAAACCCGTTGCTCTTTCGGGGGACTCCACTCTTCCACCTCGGTGCTCTTCACTCCCAGAACTTCGCAAAGATCTTCCGTGGAAAGGGGGTTGTCGCCAATATCCATTATTTTCCGTATGCGGCGGGCTGCTTCACCGCCCCGCTTCCAAGGCACTCCGAATATCTGTTCCATAGCAGGGGTCAAAGGCTTTCCGTTAAAGCCGTAAGAAGCGATGAGTTTTTGCAACCCAGCCAAGGGACGGCTCTCCTCTGAGGCATATCGCCCGTAGGCCGGAGCAACTTCGGAAAGCGTCTTTTTTCCAAGAATGGAGGACAATGCAAGCGCCTCCTCGACGACCGCCTCCGGACATTCGTCGGTATCGAATCCCATCTCGGCTTCCCGTTGCCTATATTCCGAGGCATGCGGATCGTTTGTCTCGTCCAAGACTTCCCTCCAAAGCGAGGAGAGCGCCGATTCATGAACTCCGACAGCTTCCAGACGTTCGATGACGGAGTGAATAAACGACGCGGTTTCGTGCTCGAATTCGCGGCAACCAATCGCGACCGGAACCGCAAGTCCGTTCATGTACCGGACAGACTGGTTTTCGGAATTCGGGGACGATGTCGCCCAAACGAGGATAGACTCACCGTCCGGCGCTATGACAATTCGGGGCCAGAGAAATCCTTCGTTTGCGGCCGTTGCTTCGTGTGCCATTCTCCAATCAGCCGACGGCCTGATTCCGCGGGGTGGAAGAGGTTCATGAAGAAGTCTCCACCATGATGATGATAACCATGTTGCCAAAGGATAGGCGGAAAGCAATACGTTCTCCCTTATGGTTCGGGACCAGGTGTCCTCGTTTTCGGTCACGTTTACTCCTCCGGCGACCAAGCGGAAAAAACCGGTCGTCTGCTGGATCTCCGGGGCACCGCCTCCTGCTCTGAACCAGTCGAAATGAATTTTAAACAGTGTCATTCCGCTCCCATCTTTCGAGCACCTTATCGCAGAAGGGATCTTGCTCCTGCAAAGGGTATCCGTGATACACACCTGTTTCCGGAGACTCCAACTGCGCTTCAAGCGCTCTTCCGTCCTTGACGGACCATATGTTCTTCGGCCAGCCATTTTCGAGCCTCTTACTGACCAAGCCTTTCCTGCACCCTTGGTGCAACAGTTTCAATGCTTCTTTCCGCGCATACACTTCGACTTCGTCGCATAAGGATTTTCCCGGTCGTGGACCGCTCGAGGGCGTCAAAGCAAAATTTCCGGGATTGCGTTTATGCTCGGGATTACCGCCGTAACGGACTTTCCGCGCAAGAAGGTCAAGACGTTCCCCATCCCACTCGTCCAAGTTCGCCAATTGTCGTTTCGGATTGAAGTGCCCGTTCCGTCTTCGCAATACCTCACCTCAACTATCGTCCACCAGTTTTTGTTCCTAAGGCAATCATAACACCCGAAAAGAGGGAAGGGAAGCTATCGGCTCTTTCAAGAACACCTCAGGCAGTTCACCCTCGCCTGATGCTTTATCAGCACATAAATCGCGACCGGAACCGCAAGTCCGTTCATGTACCGGACCGACCGTCACAGTACCGGACCGACTGCCTTGCGAACTTCCCCGGACGCCTCTATAATACAGGTATGGGAAATCAGGATAAAGGGTACAAACTGCTCTTTTCAAACAGAGAGATCGTGCGGGATCTTCTTACGGAGTTCGTCGACCCCGAAATCGTAAAGGAGGACGATGTAAAGCACCTTGCTCCCTGGAAGCTCTCCTTGCGCCCGTTTCCACCGCGGTGGCCCGCTACACGCCTGCTCTGAGCTATCTGCGGCGTGCATTCGCGGTTTTCATTCGCAATGTACTGCTGCCGAAGAAGACCGGACGGAGCGAATTTCCGGAAGTTTCGGATCTTGTGGAGGTGGAAAGAATGATCGTTGAAGGACAGCACGAATGGGCCGAAAACTGGCTTAAAGAAGGCGAACAGCGGGGCGAACAGCGGGGTGAGCAGCGGGGTGAGCAGCGGGGCAAACAGCAGGCGAAGATTGAAATGGCGCTTGAAATGCTGGAAGCGGGCGAGCCCGCCGAAAAAATCCTCCGCTACACCAAAATATCCAGAGAACAGCTCGAAGAACTGCGCCTTTCGCTCGGCAACTGATTTAAGGCGGAGCGGGTACACCAAAGCAAATCGAGCGGGGGAGCCTTTTGGATGAACTCCGTCCGATCCGGAGGCAGACGAAAAATGCGATAAGACCTTCAAAAGTTTGAGGAAACTCTGATTAAAGGGGTTTTCATCTTGATGGAGCTCGATTGTTTCAAATTTTTGCGAGGCCAACTCAGCTTTATTCAGAGGTTCCTTGATATACCACACGTTCTTCGAAAACCAAGGTTCATTCCAAATCCGCGCCGTGTACATCATGTTCATCAATGGCAGTCGCCCACAGAAAATCCAAAAGGCATTAATCGAAAAGCATTCCTCAATACAATACAGCGCGGAAACCGTCGAAATGATTTTTAACAGCCTCATTCCGCTCCCATCCTACGAGCACCTTATCGCAGAAGGGATCCTGCTCCTGCAAAGGAGGTCCGTAATATGCAGCTCTTTCCGCTGCTTTTACGTACGAATCAGTCCTTCCGCTTCGACAGTTCCCTGACTCGATCCTCAGGAAAACCGGTCATCTCGGACACCAGAGAGATCGCCATTCCGCGTTCCAGCAGCCTGATCACGATCTCCTCGCGCCCTTCCTCGCGCCCTTCCCGGCGCGCTTTCCTGAACTCCTTCTGCATATAGGCCAGCATGATATCAGCGTCCTCCCGTTCCAAACAAAGATCCAAGGCTTCGTCGACAGTCAGCCCTTCCTTTTCTGCAAGGATCTTTAAATATCCTCGCAAATGGTTCGTCGTCAAATCCCTCTCTTCCTTCGAAAGCCCTTGAAGGAAGATGCGCACTCTTTCCGCAGCCTCGTCGAAATTCTCCGCCTTCGAGGGATTCGCCAGGTAGAACATCGCCCCCAAAGCATCCTTGATCGACAGTATCTCCTCGGGCGTCTTCTCACGGAGCGAGATCAGAAGATACTCGAAATTCGGGACGTGATTCCCGAAGTCGCGCGCGTTATCCACCTTGTCAACGAAGTGCGGCGACACAGTCCACCGCTTTTCTCCCTCGTAGAACACCACCGGCAGCACCGGAGGCAGCATAAAATCCTTCCTCTCCGCAGCCCTTCCCGCCTTTTCCACACACCGTCTCCAGAATTGCACCATATACGAAAGAAGGCGAAAGGGCATCAGGTAGTTCACGCTCGACTGATGCTCAATCAGCACGTAAATATACACCTCGGCGTTTCCTCTCCGGATGCGGTACAAAACGTCCGACTGACGCTTGGAGAGTTCCGGAGGTATGAAGGAGATATCCTCTCGATACACGTCTTCGGGAGTCAAAGCCGCCACGTCGATCACATTCGGCATGTGCTGTTTCAGAAAGCGACGAATGAACCTCACGAAGAGATGCTCGTCCGCCAAAAGCCGCTGGACCGCATCATCCCTGTCCCCCATCGGGTTCTCCTTCACTTATAGTATTTTCAATTATTATAGCACCTTTTGATAGCGCTCCGACTGCTGGTGTACATCGGCCTTCTCTAGAGCATTATCCTGCGTCAGTGCCCTTTTCAGATACTTCTTCTACGACGAGAGCTCACAGAGCCTATGTAATACGAATCCATCTTACACAAGGTCAGCCCATCTCATGTCAGGACATCCAGAATGGCTTTCGCAGCCGCCTGCGAGCCTTTCGGATGAACACCGCCCGGCCCGGGGGCAGTCGAAATATGGGAAAGCGCCTTCTCAAGTTCAAAAGCCCCCCACGTTCTCCAGAAACCAAGGTTCGTTCCCAGTCCGCGCCGTTCTATCTCGCGCCCTATTCCAATCTGATTCTCCGCCGTCTGAAAGACCACCAGCGGCTTCCGCAGCGCCAATGCCTCGTACGACGTGACGCTTGAGGTACACAGCACTGCCCGCGACCGTGCCATCCTTGCGGGCAGATCAGGCGGATTATGGATTACGGAGAAATTCGGCAGTATTTGGACGACCTCGCTCAAGTGTTCCACCGTCGATCGTTCCACCAGCGGACCGAGGACGAGCTCCGCACGAGGCCAGTCGCTCCTCCACCATTCGGCGAACTGTTCCCCGACGTTCAGCAGATCGCTCGCGCCCGGGATGATCAGGATGCCGTCTCCCTTTTCGGGCGCCAGACTCCAGAATTCGCTCCGCAACAAACAGTACTCCGGACCCAGCAGCAGCTCTGCGTATCCCCGCGCGTACCCCAGAAGTTCCGCGTTGAGGTTGTAGTTCAGCACCACATCGCACTCGCGCTCAACAGGCCACACCCGGCAGTCGTCCACCAGTACGACCGGAGAGAGCTGGCGAAGCTCCCCCAAAAACTGCGGAGAGGCGTCGTATCCGTCCACGACACAGAGAGAGGGACGAAAGCGCGAAAGCGCAGAAAACACTTCGTCCGCCCCGGCGTCGAATGGACTCTCGATCACCGACACGAACGATTCCGCACCCCCCCTGCTCATTACAATCTCCCCGGCGGGAGCGTTCACCAGCCAGCGGACCGGCACACCGAACGAGGCAAACCCCTCGGCCAACGCCGAGCAGCGGCTCGCGTGCCCGCCCCCGATGGAACGCCCCGCGTGGGTTATGATGACGACGTCCCTGCGCTGAATCATTCGATCGACTCCGTTTACTGGATATTCACCACCGCGGCGCTTCCGTGTTTCCCCCGTGCTGTGCTATCATTATATTACATGCAAAGGAGGCGGCGCAGTGATCAACGACATGCATGCGGAACAGGTCATCGCAAACGAGAACAACAGACGCTCCGAGGACGAACTATGGAAAGAGCTCCTCAACGGTTCGTTTTATGACATGCTCCGTTCCTGCTAAGAAGCAAAAACCCCTTCGACTTCTTTTTTTCGGTATTACCCCCTACAAACAGCCATACCCGCCATCCACATCTATAACGCTCCCTGTCATCCACCGCGACGCCGGACTCAGCAGAAAGGCAACCGTGTTCGCCACGTCTTCCGGCTTGCCGACGCCTAGGGGGTGCATTCTGTTCATCGTCGTATCGAACTCCTCTTCCGAAGAGTACAGCGCTTTTAGCTTCTCCAACATGGGGGTTTGCACGTATCCGGGGCAGATGCAGTTGAACCGGATTCCTTTGGGCGCGTACTCGACTGCCAACGTTCGGATCAGGGAGATCAGCGCACCCTTCGACGCTGAATACATGGTATTGCCCGAAACGCCGAACTTCGCTGCGATTGAGGCGATTCCGACCACGGAGAGGTTTTCTTTGTGCTTTCCCTTGCGAAGGATCTCCTTGCAGACTGTCCAGAATGCGTCCAGATTCACCCGCATCAGTTCGTGCAGGTCTTCCAGGGAGGTTGACCGGAAGGGGAGCGTCCGTTCAAGGCCGGCGCAGTGTACAAAGCCAGAGAGCGGTCCGGTTTCCGATAAGACGCGTGCGATCATCTCCGGGACGAACTCTTCGTCCGCCAGATCGCCCGGCAGCAACAGATGCCTCTCTCCGCTCAGGCTTCGGCGGGTCTCCTCAAGGCGCTCCTCGTCCCTTCCCGAAAGGAGGCAGACGCCGCCGAGAAGCGATATCCGGAGGGCAGTCGCCCTGCCGATGCCAGAGGAGGCGCCGGTGACAAGAACGGTTGTTCCTTCCAGGGAAAACGGATTCCTGTTCATCTTTCCTGCATATACTCCAGAATGTCGTTGATCGTCTTGAGGGCTTTAATCTGATCAGCCTTGAGCTGGATTTTGTACTTCTTGTCCAGCATGGAGATAACGGCGATCACTCCCATGGAGTCCCATTCTTCTAGTTCTTCAAGGACTTTTTCCGGTGTGATCACTTCTTTGTCCGCATCTAGGGCATCGGCGATAAGGGCGAGTTTTTCTTCCATGATATTTCGTGCTGTCCCCTTTTTTGAAAAATTGGCGTTTGCCTCTCGTTGTGCTAGAGACGGAGTACCGTGGCGCCCCAAGAGTATCCTACGCCGAATCCGGCGATAAGGACTATTGATCCCTCTCGTATCAGCCCGTTGTCGAGCGCGTTCCTAAGTGCTATGGGAATGGTTGCACTTACTGTGTTTCCCGTTTCCTCGACGTCGATGTAGAAGCGTTCCTCCGGTATTTCGAGACGGTCGCGAAGGTTCTCCAGAATAAAACGGTTGGCTTGATGAAAGACGTACAGGTCGATCTCTTCTGCGGAAAGTTCGTTTCTTTCCAAGGTGCGCCGGACCATATCCGGTACTGCCCTGAGGGTGAAGGAGAAGATTTCCGGTCCGTTCATGTAGATGTTGTCCATCGAGCGGACGTTACCCGCCTCGTCGGTCTGCTCGTTCGCGGTTTCGGAGGAGCGCGGACAGGCCATTCCGCCGGAGGGGACAATGAGGTTGGGCGCGCCGGAGCCGTCCGTGCCGAGGACAAACTTGCCTATCCGCGAAATATCCTCTCTGTGGAGCAGAGTGGCTGCGGCTGCGTCGCCGAAGATCGTGCGCGTGCTCTTGTCCATCGGATGGATGTGCCGGGTGTATGTTTCCGACATAATGAGCAGGATCTTTGAGGCTGCTCTAGTACTTAACAGGCCCTGAGCGAGCGAAAGGCCATACACGAAGCCGGAACATCCGAGATTGAAGTCGAGCGCCCCTGTAGACTTTGGCAGGCTTAGGCGATGCTGGACGAGACACGCCGTCGTCGGCAGGAAGTAGTCCGGGCTTTGTGTGCAAAGCAGCAAAAAGTCCACGGAGTTTCGGTCGATTTCGTACTCCTCGAAAAGACGCTCGGCTGCTCCCACTGCAAGGTCGGAGACGAGTTCATCCATGACCACGGGGCGGGACCGGATACCTGTCTTGCAGTATATCTTCGACGCCGACCATTTAGGCTCATTATAAAACGCAGCTAAATCATCATTCGTGACACTCTGCGCACCTAACTCAAATTGAAATAACATGTGTACTCTTCCCCTTTAGCTAAATCATCCATTCTAAACAAGGCCGTCTTTGAACCCATCTATCCAGAAAAAGAGCTAAAAAATAGACATCCAAAAAACTATCATCACGTGCTATCTGTTGCCTCTGACAACCCTCTATCTCAAATCCAAATTCTTTGTGAAATTTTATTACTCTTCTGTTGTTGGATAGAACTTTACAAGTCAGCTTTCTTAATGCCAATATATTAAAAGCATAGTCAAGTGCAATAATTTCCATTTGCAGTCCAATATTCTGTGTAAAATTATAAACGTCCTTATAATAACCAAAATCTGCAACTCCGTTCATATCATCTATTTCAAAATACACAACTCCAGCCGCAACATTTTCAAGACTAAAAATTAGATTCGTACGCCCGCTTCCGGAAAGTTGTCGTTCGAACCAATTACAATGGTTATCATATGAAATTTCTTCTGAATTGAAAGAGGCCTCTCTAACTTGAGGAGCATTTCTCCAACGAAATATAATTTCACAATCCTCTCTATTAATAGGCCGCAATGATACTCCTCGAAAATTCACGGTTCATATCACCTCCCAATCGATCCATTCGTCAGCCTCAAGAGAGCGTTTCACTGAACGCCCTAAAATCAAAGGCAAGAATTTTGGGGCAATACCATATCCGGGGCGCTTACATACAAGCATTTCCTCCCGGACTACCGTTCCCGCCGGAATATTCACTGCGGCATGCACGCTCCTTCTTGCTTTTTGAAAATTTTCCATCTCCTCGGCAGCAGGACCAAGTTTCCGCCCGTCGCCCATTGCCGCCTCCACTTCCCTAATCTGCCGCACAAGCTCTTTCAGTTCGTCGGGCTCGATGGCGAAGGGGTGATCCGGCCCCTCCATCGTCCTGTCCAGAGTGAAGTGCTTCTCGATGATGCTCGCCCCCATCGCGGCGGCGGCCACGCTGATGTGAATCCCTCGTGTATGGTCGGAGAGGCCGATCGGCACGCCGAAAGCCCTGCGGATCGTCTCCATGCTCCGCAGGTTCATGATGGAGGCTGGTGCCGGGTACATCGAAGCACATTGCAAAAAGGCAACCTGCTCGTTCCCCGCCTCGCGGCAGGCGAGAAAAGCGTCCTCTATCTCCTCCATGTTCGCCAGTCCAGTCGAGATGATCATCGGCTTCCCCTTCGAAGCGCAATACCGCAGCAACGGCAGATCCACCAATTCAAACGAGGCGATCTTGAAGAACGAACTCACTTCGTCCAGTTCATCCACCGCCCTATTGTCGAAGGGCGTTGCGAAAAAGAGAATTTCCTTCTTCGTACAATAGTCGGCAAGTTCGGGGAGCCAGATCCGAGGCGTCTCGATCTCCTTGATCAGGTCGAAGAGCTCCTTGCCATACCCCGAGTGGCGCGGCGTTTTCCGCGAATAGAGCGTCTCCGCGCTGTAAATCTGGAACTTTACGGCGTCGGCTCGCGCCTCGGCCGCCGCGTCGATCATCTCTTTCGCCAGGGAGAGCGAGCGATTGTGGTTCGCACCTATCTCGGCGATGATGAAACAGGAGGCGTCAGGGCCGATCTTCCTTCCGTTCTTCAGCCTCAACATGGTATTATTGTACTTTTGCGAAAGATGAGGATTGACAGCATCAAAACACGTCACTCCACATCTACATCGCCGAAATCGATGGGATGATATTTATTTTCGTACTCCTCAATAGCCGCCGCGAAAACCTTCAGCTTGTAAAAGCCATCCGTCCCTTCTTTTGCATCCATTAGGCGTTCAATCTCACGCTCCACCTCTTCGAAATCGGAATCGTTCCTTATCAAAGGATACGGACACGTAACGGTCTTAATCACAGCCATCACCTCTATGTGAATCAATATCTATCGACACGCTCCGCATCGATTCGGTTATACTCCTCATGGGTTCCTATAAACTTGATATACACAACATCAGCATAATAATGCACCTTCACTATCAAGCGATACTTATTCCCGCCAATCTTGAATACAATTCTATTGTCCTTGATAGCTCTTGAATTCGCTATATGCCGTGTTATCTCGTCGGGAGACTTCCAGCAGAAGGGCTCCATACTAAGCATCCACTGTTTTAAAGGTTTTTCAGCATCTCTATTGTTCTCCCAAAATTCTTTCAAGTATTTCTTCGAGATAATGCGGCTCATAGTTATCTCCTTTATTATATGCGAAATATACGGTAGATGCGAATGAAGCTTTTGTTTTCTAAAAGTTCTCCAAACCACACAAGGAACAGGTCACTCACAAATCCGCAGTAATCCGTGCTCCAGGAACTTCTCCGCCAAAGGAACCAGCTCCTCCGCCGAGACGCCTATCTGTTCAGCGATACCTACCAAGTCGCGCTCGCCGTCGGCATACGCCAACAGATTCATATACACCCTCACATCCCCCGCGGAGCCCTTCATGCTGAGCGTAGGATAAAGCCCCCGCTTACCAAGCTGCGGCTCGCAACAACACGTAGTCTGGTACACCCGGTTCTTTTCCAACAGATCAAGGCAGCGGCAGTAGAGCTCGAAAGATCTCCCCAACCCCTGCGAAGTGACGAAATCCAGATTATCCGCCGAGGTATGGTACTCCGGGTACGTCCCGTACTTCGACCGCATAATCGACGCCACCGGAAGATCCACCCCAGGACTGCAATACTGCCGTTCGTCGCTCCCGCGCTCCAGAAAAGAGTACTCTTTGTACTCGGGAGCCGCATACCGCAGAACATGACGGCTCACCCTGTCGACAAGCGCATCGCCCCGTCTCGACGGAAGAAAAGAAACCGCTCGCTCGTCCCCAACGCACGTCAGCACATATCCCGCGTACGTTTTCCTTCGAAGATACTCAAAGTTACGCGAAATATAGGCTATCGCCCCGATTGTCTCCGGAACGAAGACAAAACGGTACGAAAAACGCCGCCGCTGCGGGGCAAGCCATTTCCAGAGCGCCACCATCAGCGCCGGACCGGAGAGGTTGTCGTTCGCCAGCGAAGGGTGGCAGATATAGGTGGAGAGCAGAATCTCGCGCTCCTCCTCACCGGGCAGGAAGGCTTCCGCGTAGGTCAGGCTCCCCTTTGAAAACTCGGTATCTATTTTCACGCGGTACATCCCCGGGCGCAGACTCTCCCTCTGGCTGTGCGCAAGACAAAAACCCCACCGGGGGGAATAGTACGACGTGACGTACGGAATCACGTCCGGCTGCTCCGGCAGACTGTAGAGGTGCTTATTCAGCTCTTCAAGCGGCACCTCGCCATCGAACGGAAGAGAATACCCCAGAAGGTGCAGGTTGTTCTGCTGTAAGTCGAGAATGCGCTCGCCCGCTGCATTGCTCACAAAAGCCTCTCGGACATTCCACTCTTCAGGAACCGTCCAGTCGAAGCACTGCGTTCCGCTGGGGACTTCGTGAACTAGCAGGGATTCGATTTCCCTTTTCAAAACATCCAATGTGCGGCGCACACCGTTTCCGGTAAGGCTTCGGCAGTCGGGGAAAAGCTTTATGATTAGTTCTTGCATGAACTGGCTGGCATCAGAAAGATACATTCTACTTTTCCACCTCCTGCTCAAAATCTTCAAAGTGGAAGGGATATGGCTTGCTCCGCCGTAGTTCGGCAATCTTTGCTTTTGAAGCATCGGTTAGGAAAAAGAACTCGTCATCTTCGAGCCGACCGAGCCAGTATTCTAACAAATCTTTTGCGTTATAGGTTAATATTTTGCCTATTCCGAGAGGTTGACAATCCAAAAGGTGTTCACGCACCAAATCTGCTTCCAGACGATCCCAATCATATTCTACAGCCCTATCCACTCTCGGACGGGCACGGAAAAAGAAATTCACACGATCTTCTTCCGTACCCACAACAACGACGCCCGGCATTGGTTTCAAATACCTATAGCCAATACCTTTCTTTTCCTCGATATAATGAATAAATGTATTTGCCGAAAAGTCCGCCCCTAGAAAGCAGATCCTTCCGTTGCGCTGGCAAAGTTCGCCCCAAAGCGAACTTTCCTCGAAAGGATTCTCACTCGGTATTAAAGAAAAGCTTGCTTTCGGCCACTCTGAAAAGTTAAACATCGGCGTTCTTGTCCTCTTTCCCGGGTTTTGAAGGCGTATATACTCATTCAAAGCACCAACTTGGCATCTGTCGTGCAGGACATCATATCGCCTCGAACGACCGTAATCGTAATTAAACACAGGAAAGAAAAGGGAACGACCACTCGAAGCCTTCGAAAGAGATTCTACATATGCAGCAAGAATCTCGTTTCTTTCTTTCGGCCCCTTTAGAAGCCCCCAAGCACCTATGTCCGTATGCAGAAGAAGTTTTTCTTCCGAATGCTTCTCAAAAAAATCTTCGAGTTGCTTTTCAAGCAATGAACGTTCAACGAGCAGTGTCATCGTTCATCACTCGTTCTAAAAGCTTCTCGAATGAATCCAGCGACTTCGCCTCTTCCGGCGAAATCTCCACCGAGAACTCCTGCTGCACAACGCTCATCAGCATTACATTCGCTAAAGAGTCCCACGCTTCATTGGCGACCTCGGAACGCATCGATGGAATAGCATCTTCGTCGACCTGATCAAAAACAGCAGCAAAACAACGGATCAATCGATCCTTTACATCGTTTCTCATTCGAAAGTCTCCCTTATATCATGATACAACGCGGGGCACCGGCTGGAAAAAGAAACTCTGTCGATCACCATACCCTCTTCCTTCATCACTGCCCCGAACTCCATCGCAAAATCACGGAACGGCGCGTTTCGCTCCGTAGGCGCATACTCCAAACAGATATCTGTAATTAAGTATTTTTCAAAAAGATACCCCAACATTAGATGCTCTATCCTTCTACCGAAAGCTCGGCAGCTCATCACCCAATGAGAAAGGGTCGCACGCGCCCCGTCGAGAAATCCTGCGATCACGGCGATTTTACCCAAAGGACCGAATCGATCCTCATACGAGGCAACAACGACGAAACCGTTCTTCCGTTCACACAACGCTCTCCACTCGGTTTCTGTACAGCGGACTCCGTTCATATTGAACTGATTTGTCTTATTCAACAGCTCGAATGCCCGCGAATCCCCCTCGCAGGGAACAAGACGCAGCGTCACATCCGGCTGATTACACCGCAAAAGCTCCTCGTAGCCATCCCCTCCGGAAGCCGAAACTATTGCAATCTCCTCGCGCTGCATCAAGCTTCGCAGGCGGATGGAATCTTCAGCGGTAATAGAATCCTTGCCGAACAGATCGCGAAGCGTAGAGATCAAATCCAGAACAGCATCAGGCTTCCCGCTCGGGAAAAGGAACGAACGCACCTCGGGAAGCTCTGTCCGAACCTCTTCTACCTCCAACGCGCTGTCGTCGACGAAAACGATAGCATCTGCACCGATATTCCAAGCTTCCAAGATCTTTCTGATGGAGGCCGATTTTCTACCCCACCCGGCGAACAAAGGAAAGATCGAGTCGCGCCGCAACAGCATATTTCGTTTGGAAAACAGCTCTTCGACAAGAGAGGGATCGTTCTTGCTGGCGACCGCCACAAGAACGCCTGCCCCGGAGAGAGATTGAAGAAACGACTGAAAAACTCCGTGGATATGAGAGTTGTGGTCGAGATCCCACGACACGCCTGCTATCCCGTCCTCGCCCAGGATCCCCTTCCAGAGAGTTTCATCGAGATCGACGACTACCCCTTTCAACGGTTGTGGAGAAAGTGCAAGCAATGCAAGCTCTCGTGCAAGCACTTCCGCATAATCGAGAGAATACGGGAAGCCATATGCCAGATGTGACTCGGCGCTATAACGCGAAACGTAAGCGGAGTTGCTACTCAAAAGTTCATGATTAAGCAACCGAAAGTTCTTCAACGGAAGAAGATGTTCCGGCAGAAGGGAGATCTCGCGCTTCAACGAGCCTTCCCAACAACTGGACCGTCTTCTGGCGCTATAGTGTAATGGGAGAAACGGAGTGGATGGAAGCGAGATTACAACGTTCGTTTTCGCGGTCAACCGATCCAGGCAGTCTGAAAAAAGAGCAACTTTTGCGCGTACCGAGTCGAGGATATCGTCGTGATTTGCCGTAGACCACCCCGCAAAAGAGCGAAGTCCGAGGCGGGGATCGAAATCCTCCCATTCCATTGCGACCACCGAAAACTCGACAGAGACATCCTCCGAAAGCAACTTCAGGAGAGAGCCCAAGAGATCGCCGTACATCCCTTGGCGGAGCAGAATCCTGCGTTTTTTCAACAGGCCGCACAAAGCTGCATGGAAGAACGTTTGCAGATGGAGCGGAGTAAATCCGCAGCAAAGAGCGCAATGCAGAGCGCTTCCGTTATCGATCCCACGATTCGTCTTGACGCTCTCCAGGGCCTTTAAAAGAGAGGCGCTCATTGTAACAACCTCCGATCATGATCTTCGTTCCACCAACTCTATTACACCGAGGGTTCTGTCGAAAAGAAAGGCGACGTTCGACTCCAACGCCCCTGCCCAAGAAGAGGACTCGATCATTACTCCCCCCTGTATTTTCAATTGCTCTATGCTCCTCTCCAAAGACTCCACCTCGTAACAAAAGTGACACGGACCGGCGGACTTCTTCCTGAGAATACCGTCGACCGGCGACGGTCGACTTAAATCCAGCGGAGCGATCAGCTCGACTCTGTATGGTCCGTTGCACACGAAAAGAATTCGAACATTTCGCTTCACGTCGTCAAACACAGAACCTACAGCATCGAATCCCAAAGCTTTCATGCTTTCAACGGCTTCATCAACGGAACGCACGGCATATCCAACATGATCTATCCTCATCAAACCATCCTTATCGACGAAATTACGTTTCTCGGAAGAGCATACCCATCGCGTTCAATTCTGGAGAGAATTTCGCCGGAAAACATAGAGGCTACGACAAGGAGATCGTCCGACCCCATCCTTGAAAACGCCTCGGAAGGTAGTTCTATTGGCGAGTCCGCAAGAAAAGGCACAGGCAAGACAAGGCCCTTACGATCTTCGTCGCTATCTATAAATACGAATCTTTTTCCGCGGCATACTGATTCACCAAGAGCGCTTAAAGTCATAATGGATGTAGAACCAGTACCCCACCAGAAAACAGTATCCGCTGTTTCGATATGCCGCCGAAGTTTTTCTCGATTCTCGCGGCTCTCTGTTTGCCTTTGCCTCAGTGCATCTGCGAGCGCATCCACAGAAGCTCCCAAGGCTTCACCGGTGTCGCGTATGTCTTTCGACTTTTTTAAACAAATACGAAGGACGTCATTTGAAACATCTTCTTCCACTACGAAGAACCCAAGATCAGAGGCAAGGCGTCGAACAAAAACATCCGAGTAATAAATAAGATGCTGATGGTACATACCCGAAAAAAAAGGTACCTCGAATATAACCTTCCCTTCATCGGCGAGCTTCTCCCTCATGGTTCTCAAGATGTCCCATGGAACTGAAAAGTGCTCCAAAACATGCATCAGATAAAAAGCGTCCACAGGCTGCGAAAAAGAGGTGTCTCTCGTAAAAAACTCGTTACGGATTCTCTCCTTGTTCCGCATACTTCTCCACTCCTGTGAAGGCTCGAAGCCATCTATATGCGAATAGCCCTGCTCTATCAGGGTGTCTATCAAAAAACCGTCGGAAGCTCCTATTTCAACCAAAAACTCACCTTGTTTCACATGACGTCGAAGCATCCCCAGTATCTTGTAATATCTCGAAATTCCGATATTCCTCCGAGGTTTGATATAGCGAAAATTTTCATAGATATCCATCAGGGCATCATCAGGGAGCGGCGAAGCGTTGAAGCCCAAACCACATGATTTGCAAAGCACTACGCGAACTGGAAAAAGACGCGATTCGACGACCCTATGAGGCTCGCATGCATGAAGAAGAGTGGGTATCATCTCATCAAAAACGGAGTCCAACTTGTCAGAATCACAGTAAGGACATGTATTGTTTTGTTTAGGAACGACCAAAGCCATCCACTCCTCAATCTGTCTTATAAAATCACAATCATCTTCAGAATGCGTAACAACAGGCTTATATTCTGCTTGCATAAAAGATAGGTGCAAGAGCAAAGTCAAAACCGTATCGCAATTACATTGTCTAGAAGTATATTCAAACGACACAGAGCTAGCATAATACTATCGCAGAAAATTCAACGCATCGCTCTAATTTATTATCGATTACAAGGCAATGTTCACTGCTTAGACTAGGCATATTTTAAAGAAGCTTACACTGATTATTGATTCAAGAAGGACTGTTTAATTATTTCTTCTCGCTGATAATGACGCAGTAGACACTGTCCCTTACTAGGTATATTTGTTTTTTAATAACGAAGCTTGCAAAAATTACGGACTAACTTCGCTACTTGTTTTCTCAATGGGCTCGCATTGTGTTAATGTTTGCGATTTCCGGATGACTCTCAAGAAATATGCGATACATCTCGGCGGAAGCTTCCGGGCCTACTTCGTTGTAAAGTTTCTCCACAAGTAAATAATCCTCCGGAAAATCAAGCGTCAACCGGCACTTCGGCCATGGTTTGTCCGTATTCTTCACCCACTCTATATGAAACTTCGAAGAGTGTGTCTGGTAGATATATGGGCCAACATGCTCGCGTTCGAACGGTTCTGTTGCATTTTCAGCGGCGATTTCCAGAGTTCGACGCGAAAAAACTTCCACATCAAGACCGATAGGAAAATCGCTTCGGAGAGTACGTACAGCATCAGATCCAATTCTAATGAGCCTTTGAACACAGCAATCGACAAGATTCCAGTCGAAAAAAGGACAGTCGGAGGTAACACGGACGATAACATCTGCCTCAGTCACCTCCGCCGCCAACATATATCTGGATAAAACATCCTCTTCAGAACCTCGAACGACATGAATCATCGGGAAACGACTTATGACATTCTCTTCGATCGGGTTATCGGAAGGATTTTCCGTCGTTGCGACGCACACTGAAGAAACGGATGAACAGCGTAAAGCACGGCGTAGAAACCAGGAGAGCACGCTTTCTCCCAAGACGTTTTTCATCACCTTGCCGGGCAGGCGGGTCGATCCCATCCGGGCCTGTGTAATAAAGACAACCTTCGGTCTCTCAACCATGGATAAGTTCCTTGATTTCATCGACGGTAAGAAAAAGAGGGTTGGATCCCGAACTGTATTCGAAGCCATCCGGAACCGGTAACCCTTCTTCGCCTTCCCCATTTTTGGTCAAATCGGAATGCGACGAAAACGTTATGCTCGGTTGTATTACGTAATGATCCGAAAACTCCAAAACAAGGCGGCTGTCGTCAGCAGAGCACATCACCTCGTGCAGCTTTTCGCCGGGACGAATTCCGACGGTCTTGCGAGGAATTTCGAATGCTGTGGCATCGGCGATATCGGTAATTCGGGCCGACGGAATCTTGGGAACGAAGATTTCGCCTCCCTTCATGCGGGAAAAAGCTTTCAGGACGAAAGCAACCCCCTGATCCAGGGTTATCCAGAATCTTGTCATACGGGGATCGGTGATGGGGATCTCAGGGGCCTTCTCGGCGGCAAGTTTTTGAAAGTAAGGAATTACCGATCCGCGAGAGCCCACGACATTGCCATAGCGCACCACGGAAAAGCGCGTCCTTCCGTAGCCGACAAGATTGTTCGCGGCAACGAAGATCTTGTCGGAGCAGAGTTTCGTCGCCCCATACAGATTGATAGGGTTGGCTGCCTTGTCCGTCGAGAGAACGACAACTTTTTCGATATTGTTGGCCAAGGCAGTAGCCACAACATTGGATGCGCCTATGACATTGGTCTTGACGCATTCCATCGGGTTGTATTCGGCGGCTGGCACCTGCTTCAGGGCTGCGGCATGAATGACGTAGTCGACGTCGCGCATGGCGAGGGAAAGGCGGGCCTCGTCGCGGACATCGCCGAGGAAATAGCGCATCTGCGGCGTGTGAAACACCTGCTGCATCTCGAACTGTTTGAGTTCGTCCCGCGAGTAGACGATGATCTTCTTTGGCGAGTATCGTTCAAGAAGAACACGGACGCAGTGTTTACCGAACGACCCGGTTCCCCCTGTAATCAGTATTGTCTTGTTTTCAAACACCAGCGACCATCTCCTCCGGGAAGGTTTATTTGTGTATCGGCAGTTTTCCGGAGCAAATTAAAAAAGCGGCCTTAACTCCGGCCGCTTTTTCAGGGATCTTTTCATGTCATTACGCTTGTACATCCAGCATCGCGCCGAACAAATCCTTGATGCTCTCGATGAAACGCACCACCTCGTCGGGCGGAATTTTCCGAACGACCTCGTCCTTCGAGGTGTCGATTACCGAGACCTGGTAGATGTCGGCCTCCTGGCGGTACTCGAACTTCAGGCTTCTGTCGAACATCACGGAAAGCGAATTCGCCTGTTCAACGGCATTTCTCAGGCTTTCTTCCGTGACACGCTTCCTCTCGGGTTCGCGAACGCGGATGGCAGCTTTTTCATTGGACGGCATGTTCAAGTTCAAGAGTGCGTCCGGCGCCTTATCCGCTGTTCCTTTGAGCGCTGCAGACCGCAAGACTTCCATTCGTTCTTCACCTCCATCTCTCTAGTAGAAGAGGGGAGAAAACTCCCCTCTTCTTACGACACTAGAGAAATTAGCGGAGGAGCTGGAGGACGTTCTGCGGAAGCTGGTTCGCCTGCGCAAGCATCGAGTTGCCCGCCTGCATCAGGATGTTCAGCTTCGTGAAGTTCATCATTTCCTTCGCCATGTCGAGATCGCGGATACGGCTCTCGGCTGCCTGGAGATTCGTGCCGGCCACCGTCAGGTTATTGATGGTGTGCTCCAGCCTGTTCTGGTAGGCGCCGAGCTTGGCCCTCTGACCGGAGACGCGGTCGATTGCGTTGTCGATAATGGTGATGGAGCGTGCTGCCGACTCACGGTCGGTGACGAGTACGTTCTGTACTCCGAGCGCCTTTGCGCTCATGTCGCCGATGTCGATCCCCATATCTTCCTTCTCGTTCGCGCCGATCTGGAAGACCGTGGTGTTGTCGGCAAGGTGGAGGACAGTCTCGTAGATTTCAGACTCGCGCGTGAGACGGAATCCGAGAGCACTCTCAGACCACTCCACCTTCGTGTTGGCCATCGAGTCGAACTCCACGTCCACATTGGCGTGCACCACACCGTAGAGCATGTTGCCGGTCACTTTCACGTTGGAGGCAACGGTGTTCCCGCTGTGCGCGTCGGTGATGCTGACACGGTACTGGCTCTCCGTCGCATGCTGAATGACGTTGAGGCTGAGAGCCTTGATGATGTCCTCGTCACCGGCGAAGTTCAGCTGTCCGTTCTTGCCCGCTATGGCCGAGCGGATGACAAACGTCCCTTCGACGGCCTCCGGTGAATTGTTGGTCGCCGTCTCGACGAAATCGACAAAGCGATCCGTGAAGCTGTCGAGGTATCTTGCCTGCCCGAGAGTGAAGGCGATGGCGTCGTTCAGCTTGAATTCTATGTCGCGGAGGGTATCCGTCGAGTTCAGCGTGATCGTCGCCTGTTTCCCGTCTCCCTGCGTCACGGTGATCCGCTGAGGATCGTCGATCATGAAGCGCCCGTTGGCATCCCAGAACTTGTCGAGGTCGCGAAGCTGGACATCGCCCTTGGCAACCTGGCCAACATAGGCGGCCTCGAATCCGGCTAGCGGCTGAGCGGTACCACCTTCGAAATTATTGTTGAACTGGATGACGATATCGGACTCATACAGAGTGCCGTTCGCCGTATTCAAATAGAAGTTCTTGAAGTGGACATCGGCGCCCTGAACTCCTGAGGCAAGAAGATTGAATGTACGGTCTTGAAGATCCGTACCGGCGGAAGCAGCACCCCAGTGTCCGAACCAGTCCTTGTTTGTGGTTCCGGAAATAACGACCGCATCGTTACCTCCGTCATCGGAGATATAATGAAGAACGATCTTATTCCCAACCTTGAAGAAGCTGGAGTCGTCCGTATCGCCAGCTGTTGCGATTGCCATGTCATTACCGGTATTCAGCCCCAACGTACCAAGATCCACACCTGCCGACCCTACGACAAGGTTGTCGTTCACAAAATTTCCAACGGTTCCGTCTTCATTCAGGATGTTTGCTATGGCCCTGAAGGTGACCTGATTCGTTGCGGTGTTCACGGCAACCACTTCCAAGTAGATTGATGCTCCACCGACTCCCGAAGTAGCAGCAGCGTTAAAGAGCAAAGCTGCAGTGGTCCCGAACTGTTGGACGGCAGTAAGATCGTCGCCTGCGGCAGCACCGGCCTGGCTGATGTTATAGGTGCCAGCTGGAAGATTGTCCACCCGAACGTTCTGAACGCCAGCGGCTTCATTTTTCGTGACGTTCATGATCACGTTTTCGTGCTTGATCTTGAAGATGTCGCTCTTCTGGACCTCCGCCTGGCCAGGATCGGCGATGATGCTGATCTTGAAGTTCCCCTCGGCGGCGGATTTCTGGCCGAACTGGTCAACCTGGCGAAGCGCTCCTCTTACGAGCGCTTTTGTCTCCAGCTTGTCGGCCGACCACAGGACGGCGGCGCTTCCGTCAAGCAGCTTCTTTTTGTTGAACTGCGTCGTCGTGGAGATACGGGTGATCTCCTCCTTCAGCTGGTCGATTTCGAGCTGGATGTAGCTCCGGTCCTGGCTGGTCAGGGTATCGTTGGCGGCTTGGACGGACAGCTCGCGCATACGCTGCAGGATGGAATGGGTCTCGTTCAGCGCGCCCTCTGCGGTCTGGATCATCGAGATGCCGTCCTGGCTGTTCCGCACTGCCTGGTCGAGGCCGCGTACCTGGGCGCGCATCTTTTCGCTGATGGCGAGCCCGGCCGCGTCGTCGGCGGCGGAGTTGATCCGAAGACCTGTTGAGAGCTTCGAGATGGATTTCTGGAGGGCGTCGTTCGTGGAAGACACCGCATTGTACGCGAAAAGCGCAGGGATATTATGGTAGATTCTCATATTCGTAACCTCCTTGTTTTGTTCCGGGCATCCATGCCCAGTATGTTTCGGCTTTCTTCATGGCTGCTGCTACAGTTCTTGATTCGTTTCCCCGCGGGAAAGCATCACCTCCGAAAAAATAAAGTTACTCGGCACTTGTTTGCTTATCGGACGTATCCAGGGCAAACTTAACGCCTTTTTGCTCCATGAACCGAAGAAATTCAACCGGAAATTCGATCTTTTTTTCTATCAGTCCCGGGAGCCGAGAAACTATTCCGTCGAGAATTTCTGCGGAAAGCTCCGCTATTCTTTTGTCGGCGGCATCCAGGCAGGATGCCGCTGTCTTCATCAGCCAGCGGAGATGCGGAAGGGCGGTGCCCGGAAAGTCTTCAAGGCTTTCCCAAACCAGCTTCTCAATGCATTGAAGCGCGGTGGGAAGATCTTGATCCAACAGCGCCGTCTCGGCGGTATTCCGCAGAAGGAGCAATCGCACCTGATTTCCTTGATTCAAAAAGGTCTTGGCAGACTCCTTCAACACTTTTTTCTGCCGGTCGAGAGTTTTCTGCTGCAGGAGAAGAATCTCCTCGTCCTCGGGAAGATATTCCCTGGCGTTGGCAAAGTAGGTCATCGCCTCGGCGACAAGAGGCTGAACGCAGAGGTCGTCCGCCGCCGCCATCTTGCCCCAGTCTTTGAAGAAGAGCCCGATCTCGCTGATCGGCAGCACCTTCTGTTCGAGCATTTCATAGGCCCGCTGCATGAATCTCCGGCCTTCTTCCGCCCTCCCCTGCTGAAAGAGGAAGAAGGCCGCTTTCCAGAAGGCGCCGGGAGTCCATTCCTGTCGCAACGGATCCTTGCACGAGAGCAATTCCGAAAGCTGAAGCGTCATACTTTGCTGATTCTCCGAGCCGGGATTTTCACTCCAGGAATCAAACAGTTCCAAAAACTCCGCCTCGCCGTTCCCGGATAAAGTCATAAATTCCCTTATTTCCCCTGTAAATATCCTCTCCGTCAATTCTCTGGCATATCCAAGCCACTGGCGGAGAAAGGCCACCGCGTAGGAGTGCGATTCAACAATTTCTTCATGAAGCTCCTTCCATCGCCGTACCTGCTCGACAGTCTCCAGAAAGCGGTTTTCCGCGAGAACGGCGCCGGAGAGGTGCGTGTAACTCTGTCCTATAAAGGAGATGACGGGATTCATGGCGTGCAGATCGTCGAGAATTCCTGCCACCGAAAAGGCGATCTCCTGCCGTTTCGCAGGCATCAGGGCAGGGGCTGTGCACCGGGCGATGCGCGACCGCATTTCATTCAGACGCTCATCAATCCGGTCGAGTTGTGCGAAGGCCTTTTCGAAACGTTCCAGTACATCTTTAAAAGGAATCTGTTTCCCCGTACCGGTTTTCCTCCACCGGGAGACGGAAACATCGGCGGAAAGAATTTGGTGATCAATATACTCGCGGAGAGGGATTACTCTCGTCCCTTTGATCAGGGCACCTCCTTCGGTGCAGTCGTATACGGGCACCCCCATATTCGCACCGATCAACCGCTCGAACATCTGGATGAACGTAAGCCATATCGTACTGGTGACCACCTCTCCTCCCAGCGCGCCCGGGACCGATACGCCGGTCCGCCTTCTTTCCTGTTCAAGCGCCAGAGCTGAGTCAGGAACCGTGTCGGCCGCGTGGGAGCGCCCTTCCTCCGAGTAGGCCAGGTCCTGGCCGATAAGCGCCACAGTCGACGCGCCGCACGCAATGGAGAAGGAAAGGGCCATGTGCGACACTGAAAGCCCCGAATACATCATCTGCTCTCCGAGAAGAGCGCCCGTGTACCAGTTGTCGACCGGAACGTCGAGTTTTCCGATGATGATGTTGGGTCCCGGCCATCTGCCGGCTATCAGAGGGTAGCTGACCGACTGTGAGAGAAGAACAATATCTTCGCACGCTTCCGGAAAGGATTTCAAAACATCAGGCAGCCATGAGATATATGAGGTATAGGGCCGCTCGATCGTTGTCACCACATGAGGTTTCACCCCCATGTCGAGCAGGCGGTGCAGGCTGGTGTCGCACGCGATAAGAACGCATTTATCGCGGATTTCTTTCAATAGATGGACGTTTTTTTCGAGGGAAGGTCCTGTGGCAACGCATACGAAAGGTTTTCCGGAGTAGAGCTTCGCCAGTTCGCCGACCCTCGGCGACCTGAGAATCCTGGGCGTGTTGAGGGCGGCATGGCGCAGTCCCAGGAGGGTGTCCTCGGGTGAGTTTCCCAAAAGGGTGAGGCGATAGATGATCTCTTTCTTGAAGAGTGATTCGAGGGGCTGGAAGCCGACCGCCTCAGCCTCTCCGTCATGGGCAATCGAGACGGCATTGCCTACGGGAAAGATTCCTATCGGCGTGATGTTCCATGCGAAGGCCTCGTCGATAAGGAAACGCTCTTCGTCGACGATAAAGCTGATCCGGCATCCGGGAGGCAGCGCCTGGAAGACGGACGTCTGGGCAAGAGTATGCAGCAGAAGGTCAAGGGACGGTTCGAACACGGTCACCGAGAGAGCTTCCCTGGGCAGGGAACGGAGAAGATGGAAGAGGTATGGAGCGCACCCCGCCCCAAATACAAGGTACACCGCCGAGGATGCGGTCTTTCTGCGTTTCTCCAGAGTTGGTTTCTTCTCGAAAAACGGATGCTCCGTGAGCCCGGAGACCCAGCGACCTGATGCAGTCTCACGAAACTGCGGCTCTTTTATGGAGGGTAGTTCGTCCAAATGGCGTCGCAACCGGGAGGCGAGTCGAGGCTGCGTTTTCTCCAGCAATTGAAGGTTCTTATTCAGCAGAGAGGGAATTTCGTTCATTTGGAGGGCCCTCCGTTTTCTTTCTTCTCATCGCCGCGGAGAATGGTCTTGAGCAGGTCCATGGCGTCGGGAACCGCGCTCACCGATTCGATATTCGTCTTGGCGACTTCGGCGAGGAGCTCCTGCCGGAAGATCGCCACGCTTCGCGGCGCCTCGATGCCGATGCGCACCGTGTCGCCCCGGACCTCGATGATCGAGATCTCGATGTCGTCGCCTATGCGTATGGCCTCGCCCGGTTTCCGGCTGAGCACGAGCATGAGCCTACTCCTCCGGGGCGGCTTTGGACGCCTCGCCGACCGCTTTTCGGCGCATTGACTCTCTCATGATATCGCTGAGGACGGGGGTGCGGAGGTCGTACTCCTCGTTCTCGGCAATGACCTGGCAGCCGAGGCGTTTTTTGTGGTTGATCACCACGGGTGCGCGAAGGTTCGCGGTCATGTCCCACGGCGCTCCGAGCGGAATGGAGAGGACAAGAAGCAGCGCCAGGTCCTCCACGCTCTCCGATTCGAGCAGGGAGATGCTCCCCTGGGGCAGGCGCGCGTTGTAATTCATCTTCACGGTATCGGGAGTGACGACTGGCAGGGCCACGTCGCCGTCGGAGAGGCTCTGCAGCCACTTGATCGGGTTGTCCTCCTCCCCCGCGAGCGCCCACTCACTATGCGTCTCGAAGCCGGGTATCCCCTTCGGGAAGCGGACGACATCCTCGTCGTTCACTGAAAAATGGCCGAATCTGGTGGTGTTGATCAATATTGGCACAGAGCGCACCTCCGGGTGATTGAAAATCTTTTTCGAGCGTGGCATAGGCACGTTCATCGAAACTTCCTTTGGTTATCGGCATTTTGAGGGGGAGAGATTAACGGGGTTCTCCGGATGACTGCGGACAGGAAGTGCTTGTCATTTGCATCGAGGAGAAAGACTTTGCCGAGTATATCGACGAAACTCCTTCGCCTCTCCTCGGAGCTTATGAGGTGAAACGGAATATCCTGCTCAGGGAATTCGTTATTTTTTGTACACATCTCCTCTAGGCCCTATGGAGAGTATATCGATTATCTTCGCTTTCTCGTCTATCTGCATAACAACTCTCCACGCCCCTACTCGCATTCGCCACTCTTTTCGTCCCTTCAAAGGCTTGATATCTCCCGAGGGACCTGAGTAAAGGGCGTGAATCGCGCCGAGGAGACGTCTGCGATCAGGATCCGGTATCTTCTTCAGCCGCTTGATCGCTTCAGGCGCGACTATGAGGCTCCAACGCCCTTGCTCTACCATAGTTCATTCATCACGTCTTTGAACGGGCGCCCTTTCCCTTCGGCGATTTCTACGCGCGATATAGCGATGCACTCCTCTTCGTCGAGGGTGAGGGGGGGTTCTTCCTCTTCGATCTCCTCGAGTTCGAGGTGAACGGCGTAGTTTCTAAGTCGCTCGATATTTTTCGGCGAGAGACGCCGAAGAACTCTTTGTATTTCTTTCCGCTCTTCGACTTTTGTGGTTGCCATGTCCACCACTCCTTCGTTCATGATATTTTATTATTATAAGCTATTGCAGATGCTGTTTTCATAGTTCGACCGTCGCAAAAGAAAAGTCGATGCAACCGAGTACATGCACGGCGCTCCGCTCCTAGAGCTTGCCGAAGCGGCGGTATAATTTCTTTTTGGTCGAAATTCCAAGCGTAGCCAAAGACATTGGTATCCCTCTTTCGTCTAGGAGTATTGTACAGCGAATTCCGGCACGCTTCAACGCCGGAGAAAAGCATAGCAACTCTCCGGCACGTGCGTATCCGTTTCCACGGAGATGACTTGAAGAAGGATTCGCAGGAAGCGATACTTTTCATTTGCAACAAGACGCGCAATACTACTGTTGACGTGCCGGCGAGCCTGAAACGGATTTCAGATCACCTCCATGTGGAGGGGGAGTTCCCGGATGGAAATTGTACACAACGCTCTGGCACGGGGTCTTCGGGCACACCTTCCCGCAGATGGAATGAAAAAACTCCTGAAAACATCAGTGTAGAACATTATGAAACCCCAAATTAATTCTACAGCGCATCTTAAACTACAACGAAGGATTCCTCAGGATACGGCTGAACGGAAAGGACCGCAGATCGCGGCGTCCATCAATGATCGCGACAACAAAGACTTTTTTCTCGATTATCGTGTAGAAAATCCGATAGGGTTTGAAGAAAACTTCACGATAATCGACCACCCCTGTCTCCGCCGACTCAGACGGAGAAACGCCTCGAAACGGAAAGACAGCGAGTCGACCCGAAAGCAGAACTCCGGCATTCTCGCCGTGATTCCTGACGAAAGGCCAGCAATCATGAAAAACCGCGTTGCAGCCCCTTGACGACAAGAGGATATGATTTACAATGTAAAACACGTGGAGGTGGTGAAATGGCGACAATTACACTTCGGATGTCCGAGGAAGACACCAAGCTCATCAGGCAGTATGCGGAAATGACAGGAACAACGGTATCTCAGTTCGTCCGCCAGGCAGCTTTGGACCGGATCGAGGACGAGTATGACCGATCTGCCCTTACTCGGTACCTGGAGGTCGCCGAGCGGGGAGATTTTATTTCCTACGGGGAGGCGCGCCAAGACTGGGAACTGGAATGACAGGGTACCGGGTGGAAATCGACCGCGCTCTTTCGCGGCGGATAAAAAAGCTGGACAGACACGTTCGGGAGCTCTTGGACAGGTACATCGCTACCCATCTTGAGGGAACGACGGAACCCCGAAGGTTCGGACGCCCTCTTGCAGGAGATTTTCACGGGTTGTGGCGCTACAGGATCGGCGACTGGAGGCTGATAGTGCGGATTATAGACGACCGGGTGCTGATCCTGGCTCTTGAATTCGACCGGAGAGATGCTATGTATAAACAATAACAATTTGTCTTAAGGAGGGAGTGTCGTTTTATTTCGACTATGAAGAGGAGACGTACCTGCGGGAGAGCTACAGGAACTGTGTTTCGTACGAGTATCCGTCACTGAAGCTGTGAGAGCTGGACGCGGGGGAGTCCGCGGAGAAAATTCCGCGTTGCTCGGAGATCTCTCCGGAGGAACTCGACAAGCTGGCCGCGGCACGCCGGAACTGAGAGAAGGTGCGCTGCGTCGAGTTCGAACGCGGGCGTTTTCAGCCAGCATTCCGGAGGCGGAGTCCGTGGCCTCTCTTTGCAGATAGCGTACCGCGCAACTTCGACACTCGACTCCTCGATCTCCGGCACTCGAGGAAACAAAACCAACCTGCTGCTACGAAGCCTGAGCCTATGTCTCCATCCATTGGATACGGCGCTACCGTTTTCTCCTCATTGATGCTATCATAAAAAAGAAGTGCTCTCCTGACCGCATGGAGTAAGCGGCGTTATCCAAGATGACGATTCGAAGGGGGGAAATGGGATGCTTCTCAACCACCTTAATTCATTCGAAATCGACTTACGCAGAGCGATAGATGCAATTACAGACAGCGGTATTGAAATCGACAGAATTTATCTGTTCGGTTCGTATGCATACGGCGAACCTGACGAATGTTCCGACATGGATCTTTTCGTCCTTCTCGCCGACAGTGAAAAGACACGCTGGCGCATCATCGACGCAATCGTCGAATTCAGAACAAGGCTCTACAAAGCCGGAGTTCTGAATATGGATATACTCGTCGAGTTCGAGTCCGACTTTTCGGAACGAGCCGACCTTCCTACCTTGGAACACACTGTTTCTACAAGAGGAGTGATCGTGTATGAACGAAAAGATCCCGTCCTTGGTGAAAGAGTGGCTTCGTTTAGCTGAAATGGACTTGGAAAGTGCGGAGTTTCTTTTCAATCTTCACAGGACTCCGGTCGAGATAATCTGCTATCATTGCCAACAGTCAAGCGAAAAATACATGAAAGCTCTCATTTTACTCTCGTCGTTGGAACCTCCTGCGACTCACAATTTGGATGTTTTAATGCAGCTTTGCAAGAACAACAACATAGCCTCGGAGGCATGGAGCGGCATTACAACAGAAGTCATCCGGTTAACAGCTTTCGGAGTGAAACCACGCTATCCTTCTCCTATGCCTCTTGTGGAATCGGATGCAAAGCAAGCGTACAAGGATGCTTCCAAAGTGCGTGATGTCGTGGTGGAAGAACTCATCAAAATAGCCTCCCGCGATAACCTTTCCTTATTCGAATAGAAAGCCCTTTAAAAAAGTACAACGCGTTTTTTTGTTCACACCGTAAGGCTCCCTGGCAGAGCCTCCGTAATTTTGTCGAATCAAGTCCTCGGGAAGGTAGAAAATCCGATAGGGTTTGAAGAATACTTCACGATAATCGACCACCCCTGTCTCCGCGGACTCAGACGGGATGACGCCTCGAAACGGAAATACGGCGAGCCGGTCGAATGCGTTTTCAATTTGCCCAAGCACGTATTCCGCTTTTGCCTCGCCGTCGCGGGGAATGATAAGCGGCTCGCCTCGCTCGCTCAGAGTGCGTGCAATGTCGCCGGCATTCTCCTGCAGATATCCCACTGACTGAAAGAAGATCCCCGGCATACTCGCCGTGATTCCTGACGAAAAGCCGGCAATCATTGAAAACCGCGCTGCAGCTCCTTAACGATCTTTCCGGCGGACCGGACGGACCGCCTGATATCGCTCTTCGATACGATATAAGCAAGGTTCGCTCCCGATCTCTGCGCGCGGCGCACCTTTTGCCTTCTGCTTTCCGCTCTTGCCATGACGCCCGGCTTGGGCGGTGCATCCGCATATATATGAAAAATACAAATTTCCTAAAGAGTAAAAAGTAAAAAGCCGAGACTCAAACAACACCCTTTTATAATTTTGTCGCCGCTCCTTGAGTGAGCACATATCATCATTTTTTTCGCTACGGGAGGACGCTTGAAATGCGTATTATGTCGGACATTTCAACCCAGCTGGCCGTCAATACGGCACGGTTTCTTGAACAAAGCGCGAGCAGGAGCAAGCGCCGCCTTTCTGAAGGACTCCGCATCGGCATCTCTGCCGACGACGCTGCAGGACTTGCCATCTCGGAAAGGTTGCGTGCGCAGATTCGAGGCCTGGACCAGGCGGTACGGAATGCCCAGGACGGCGTCTCCCTGCTTCAGACGGCGGAAGGCGCGCTGGGCAGTATGCACTCTCTCCTGCAGAGAATGCGGGAGCTTTCGGTGCAGGCCGCGAACGGTACCCTGACCCTCCAGGAGAGGACCGTTCTTCAGGAGGAGATCGACCAGCTCAAGGAGGAGATCGACCTCATCGCATCCGCCACGCATTTCAACCGCAACCGGCTGCTCTCGGGGAACGCCTCGGTGCTCTGGAGCGTCGATTCGGCCGACGTCAGGGTCTTCGTGGACGGTTCGCTCCGCACCAGGGACGCCTTCGGGCAGGACGTGGTGAACGAGGGAAACTTCCGGCTGAGCATCACGCCGACCGCAGGAGAGGCGGAGGTTTTGAAGTCGAACATCTTCTACCTGAAGCACGCCACCGTCTCGGAGAATGTGTTTTTCTCCCCGGAGAGCGGGGCGTTTTCGGGCCTCGGCAACCTGCGGAGCCTCCATCTCATCGAGGGAGACTATCGGCTGGAGACGCGGGAGGTACCCTTCGGCGGCATCTCCTACTTCGACGCGTCGGGAAACGAAGTATCCGATCCGGCAACACATCTCGGCGTGGTCTCCCTTGAGGCCAGCGTGCTGCCCGATATCCTGCCCTACGGCGAATACCGGGTGCACGTGGCGGACGAAGTTCCCTTCATGGCCTACTTCGGCGGCGAGTCGGGCGGCGTCCTCGGAACGGACGTGATCGACCGCGTGGACCCCATGGGCCGGGACAATGTGGATTTGGCCATGTCCGTGTCGAACGGGGGCGCTGTGACCTCGCAGACGAACGTCGTATGGACGGATATCGGCGGCGCGGGCGGCGGTACGGTGAATATCGGCGCAAGCGGCGGCGATGTGGATTTCCAGGTGGATCCGGCCTTCGATACCAACCTGTGGACGCACTTCGAGGTGACCGGAACCCAGTCGCGCACCACGCTTGTCGATGACATCCACCTCAACACGAACTATCGCTCCGAAGCGGGGGCGACTGCCGAACTGGAGCTGACCAAAATGGCAAGGCCAGTTGATGAGATGAGACTTCTGTCGTATTACAGAACTTCAGCTGACGCCTCTCTTGAGTTTACGAGAGACGTCGGAACAATCACAGTAGATATTTCCAATATGAATTTGGTTGAGGCTCGGGAAAAAATTAACTTGGAATTATTTCTTGGCGGATGGCATGGAGATGTTGCTGCGGATCTTGCAGATGACGGAAGCGGATTAAGGAGCATCGTTATCAGGTACGATTTCGGCACAGGGCCGCTGGAGATTAAAAGCGGCGGCGGCGCGACCGATCTTGGCCTGGATGCTGTTATAAACGAATCATATGAGGAGAACCCGTCTGCTGAGTCTTGGAAAAAAGGGACATCGCAGGAGTACGGGAAAGTCACAACAACCGATATCGGCGGAATGGACATCGTTGAGATTGCTTCGGCCGTCCAAACACTGCTCAATCCTTACAACAGCAGTATAACAACGTCGGACAGCGGCGGCGGTATCCGCACTGTAACATTCGAAAACAACTCGCAAGGCGCCGGCGGCATCGCGGGCAGCTACCAGTTGGGGTTGGAAAGCGTCAACGTCTTCTTTAACGAAATAGGCCTTTCATCCGCCGGGACTCTTTCCGGCCATACCGCCTCCACCGATGTGCTTCACCACTATACTTTGACCGTGGATATAGGGAACATGGGAATCGACGAAATTCAGGCGGCCCTCGATAACGGTGCCTTCGAGGCGACTCAACTGGAAACGAATCCTTACAGTTCTTCTAATTATCACTACTTCACCCTGAAGGAACTTGACCCTCCGGTGGACGGCCGACGCCGGATCGACATCGACGCGGTTAAGCACGAGATCAAGGTGAGCGGGCTCTCCGGGGTTACAGTGGACGACCTGTTCGGCGGCAACCAGGAACTGGCTCGGGGAGACACCCTGGAAGGGCAGGCCCGTGACCTTGAACGAAACTATGCCACGCTCACCGCCGGGATGAACATCGAAGAACTCTATGCCGCCTTCAACGCTTTCGATTTCCTGAGCGCGTCCTGGGATACGCAGCCGGACTCTTCCGGCATCCGGTACGGCCAGTTCTCCGTCACGAACAACGACACCGAGGGGCGTGAACTTTCGTTCGGCGGAGGCTGGAACCAGCTTTTCAGCGGAGCGGATCCGTTCTTTCCCGCGGGCGACAACCGGCAGACACAGAGCTGGCAGGCCCGCGACAGCGTGACGGTGCGGACGGACTGGCAGGGCATCAGTGCCGGCGGAGCGTCCGTCAGCGGCGCCGACACCTCCACATGGTGGGAGGGCGAGGACGGGACGAACAATCCTCTTGTCACCGGATACGGCACGGTACTCCCCTTCACCTCCGTCTATGTTCCCGACACTCCGGCCGGATCCGGTCTCACTGCCGGCGACTCGTGGGCGCTCTTCACCTCGGCGTCTTCCGGCGGCCTGGACCATGACCGGCTGGACTTCCGCATCCAGGACGGAGCGACAGGCTCGACGTACACCCCCGGGATGGTCTTTCTCGACGGCGTGCTCGACGGCACGGGCGGCGTGATGTTCGCCCTACCCCACCTCTTCCGGACGGGGGTCGGCAGCTACGAATCAGCCTCTTCCCGGGTCTCTTTCGTCCAGGACGGCCTTGGCACTTTTTCAGGCTCCTTCACCGACATTCTGCGCACCTCGGAGCGCTACGACGCGGCCGGAGCAGGGTGGAACCTGCCTGGGACGGCGAACGACCGGTGGTACGCACAAACCTGGTACGGAGACGATACGTCCTACTATCTCGCAGGAAAGGATCCCGCGTCTGTTCTTCCTCCGGGATCGATAGAAATCTGGCGGCAGGAGGACGTGAACGCATCCATCCTCTTTACCGTGACGGGACAGAATCAGTACAACGTCCGGGTGAAAGGATATACCCGCGACGGAACCAGTGTGGAATTCGAGGAAAACATCGACCTGAACGCCCACGGAACAGTGAGCGCCGCTAACCCGCTAATCCTGAACACCGGCGGCGGGGCCGCTGAAATTCGGTTCGACGCGTTCTCACCCCTGGGGCTCGAAACGGACGACCGGTTCGTGGTCAACATCGCCGCCCGCGCCGGAGGCACATACGAGAACACGACTCCGGGCGATCCGGGCGCGTTTCTCTCCGACTCCATCGTCATCATCGACGCCGATCCGTGGGCGTTGAGCGGCGCGCCCTCCCGCACCATGGAATACCGCTTCGACGCGGGGACGGAAGACGGCATGGCGATGCGCCTTCTGGGCTTTTTCGTCGATCCGGAGAACAGCGACGGCACGACGAACGCCGCCACGGGGGAACTGCTGCTGAACGTGGCTGGAGGAGGCTTCGCCGACGGAACGCGCGCGAACGAAGGAGGTTCGATGCCGTTCATCATCGCCGAGGTGAACTACCAGGGGAAGACCGTTCCCGAGGCCGGGGCGATCGTGAACAGCTTCTTCTTCCGGGACCGGAAGGCCGGAGAAGGGGAGCACGACTTCCTGAGCCGCATCGAGTACGCTCCCGACGAGACGCGCAACGCGATGCTCCTTTTCGACGTGCTGGAGGTGAGGAACGGCAGCGCCCGTTTCCGCATCCAGGGGCATGTTTTCGACCTGAACGGAGAGTACCGCTACGTGGAGTCCGAGATATACGGCCTCAACGAAAGCAACGACGACGTCGTCCTCCGCTTCTCTCCCGACTTCGAAGGGCTGCGTTTCAACCACTTCGATTTCACGGATCTCACCCGCCTTGAGGAGGGGGACCGCTTCACGCTCTCGCTGGTTGCGGACGGGCGGACTCAGGCGGACCCCGTTACCGGAAGCTATACGACGGACGAAGTAAGCCTCTTCGGGGGCAATACGGACCCCGGGCTCTACCCCGTAAGCTGGCGCTTCTACGACGGCGTTCTGGACAACGGGGAGATCGGCCTCCGGACGTACCAGGTGGCCCCTTCCGCATCCGACTTCGGAATGAACGGCGCTCTCGGAGGCACAGTGTACGACGGGACACTCTCACTCTCTTTCGGCGATTTCCACGGAGGCACTCCCTCCGGAGATCCGGGATCGGACGAAACGCCGCGGATCGTCCGCGACGCCGCGACCTTTTCCTCGGTCTACCGGGAGGAGATCGACGGCGGGGTGGCGCACCGCTACTCGAGGCTGCGGGATATGGCGCAGTTTTGGGACGCCAACGGGATGTTCCTGCTGGACGAGCCCGCGACCATCCTGATCCGCCAGGGAGAGAGGGAAGCACGCCTTACGCTGCGAGGGGACGACGAAATCCACACGGTCCTCGACCGCCTGAACGAGCTGATATATCACGAACTCGGCGAGGGATCGTTGAAACATCTGATGTCGACTGCGGACTCCCGCAAGTTCGCCACGTTCGCCGGGTCGCTGGCGGGAATCAACAGCATGGATTCCGTGGAGGGGACGATGATTCTCCGGTCGGCGATCGCGGGCGCGCAGGGGAGCTACGAATTTCTCGGCGACGAGCGGGTGCTGGACGCGCTGGGCTTCATGATCGTCAACGAGGCCAGGGAGAACCGCTATACCGTCGGCGTTTCGGACGCGCATACCGGCCGCGGCGTTGAATACGGTCTGAAAGTCGACGGCGGCGGAGAGCTGCACGGCATCTGGGGCGACTCGATCCGGCTCGGTTTCGACCCGCTGCTCGGAGTGATCGGGATCCGGTACAGCGAACAGACGGGACGCTTCTTGACCGCGACATCCTCGCAGGTCTACAGAACGGTGCATCTCGCCGACAGTTCGACGATCCTCCAGATAGGGGCGAACCAGGGCGAGGACCTGCTGCTCTCCCTTGGAGCGGTGAATTCGGAGACTCTCGGAGTGAACAATGTCAGGGTGACCAGCCGGGACGGAGCCGGGCGGGCAATCACGACGGTGGACAAAGCCATCGACAGGGTCTCCCGCTACAGGGCCCAGATCGGGGCGCTGACCAACCGGCTGGAGCACGCGACGTCGGCGCTGGTGGCGGGTTCGGAGAACCTTTCCGATGCGGACTCCCGCCTTCGCGACGTGGACTACGCCAAGGAGATGATGAACTACGTGCGGATTTCGGTGCTCGTGCAGGCGAACACCTCGATGATGATGCAGGCGAACCAGCTTCCCCGGAACGTGCTGACGCTGCTGGGGCAGTAAGAACGCTCAGCTGCCGGAGAAGTACGAAGACCTGCGGTTGAACGAAACAAAAGACGCTCCCGGCGAAATCAGATGCCGGGAGCGTTTCTTTATCCGGTGGACGGGATTCAGCGGAGGAAGTCCACGAGGGTCGGCTGGACGATCCTGGCGATGACGGCGAGGCTGGACTGGTAGACGGCCTGGGCCATCGCGAATTTGGTGCTGATTTCAGCCATGTCGACGTCCGAAACCTTGCTGTAGAGCTCGGTGAGATAGACGTTGTTCTGCTTGAAGCGGGCCTGCGCGTTCTCATAGCGGTTCAGCATGGCGCCGCCCGAAGTGCGGCACCGGAGCAGGTTGTCGATGAAGTCGTCGATCTGCCCCAGCATGACGTTGCTCAACCCCTCTCTGTCCTCGGCGGCTACCGAGTTGACGAGGTTGTCGAGAACGCCGAAGAAGTCGGTTCTCATCGTGTCGGAGGCGGTGCGGACGACCACGTTCTGCGTGTACCGGGCGGAAGGGGAGCCCGCGCGGGAGGTCGTTCCGGTAATTGTCCCGGTGAGCAGAGGTTGAGCCGCTCCTCCCACCTCGACGGCATAGCCGCGCGGCGACGTGAGGACGAGATACTGCTCTCCCGTGACGGCGTCGTCTACAAGCTGCGCCTTGACGTCCTGCCCCTGGAAGCGCGCATTGATGGCGGCAACCGCGTTTTCGATGTCGGTTCCTCCCGTGTCGAAGATCGCGCCAAGGTCGATTTCATGCGTGTAGCCGTCGACGGAAATGCTCAAAATGCCGCCTGCATTGACCCATCCGGAAACGTCCGCGTCGCCGCGAACGGCGTTGTCTATATTGAGATCCTGCGCCGCGCTCCCCGTCACATCGAAGATGGATATGGGAGAGCCGTCCTTTGCGGCGAGATTGAGCATCACAGGGCTGGGAGCAAGCGGATCATCGGGCTTCTCGGGATCGTAGTAGGCCACGTCAAGCCATCCTCCCGCGGCGATACGGATCTTGTCGGCAACGGCCAGCGGAGTGTCTCCCGCCGAAATATCCACGTCGACGGTGCGTCCGAGCGATTCAATACGGATCGTTCCGCCTCCCGGGCCCACCGTATAATCCTCGAAAACTCCCGGGCTGCTGGTGATCCCCGACGCGATCCCCATCTGGAGGGCGATGCCCATCGTGTACGACGGATTCCAGCTCGGATCGCCTATGGGCATGTCCACGATGCGGAGGGCTTCGCCGTTCTTCGCGTAGAGAGAGACATCTCCGGCGGCGCTGTCCAGGACGGTGTATCCCAGCAGGTTCTGCCCGGCCGCCCCGTTGACCTGCTTGACGATCTGTTCCATGACCTTGACGCGGCTCACGTTCGGAGGCGTATCCGAAAGGACGTCGCCGGGGTAGAGCTTGACGGTGAAATCCTTGCCGCCGACCGTGACCTGAAGCCTCGCGGCCATATTCGGATCGAGGCAGAGGAAATCGGAAAAGACGACATCGGGACCGCTCAAGCTCTGGACGGCGGTCGAAAATCCGAGATCCAGGGCATATCCGGACGTGTTCTTGTCGAAGACGGCGAGAGGCTCGTTATTCTTGGGGCGAAGGACCAGCCGTTTGGTCATCTCCTCAAGGTTTTGGCTGGTACCGAGCCCGTTCTCCGTATGATCCTCCTGCACCACGACTTCGAGCCATTCGCCGGCGACCTGGCGGATGCGCTCGGCGAGCTTTTCGATGGTCATAGCACCGTCGGCGTCGATTTTAAGTTCGGAGACGTTTTTGCCGCTCTCGAAACGAAGATGCAGGTCCGTAACGGCAAATGTTTCTCCGTCGCCGAACTGGCGGCTCTTGAGCGTCGTCTCCATGCCGAGCAGGGTTGCGAAATCGATGTGGCTGTGGTCGACAGGGCGCTGGGACTGTTCCGACGAAACGGTGACGGTCTCCCCGGTGGAAAGGGAGAAGAGTTCCCTGGCCGATCCGGTGAGTTCCATGCTGAACTGCTTTCCCGGAGTGGATGCGCTCACAACGATACGATTATCGTCGACGCTCAGCCTCGCCTCGATGCCGAGAATTGTGGATATCTTTTCCGCTACTTTCTCAAGATTGTCCGTACCGTCAAGGGTCAGTACGACATCCTCCCCGCCGCCGATGAAGAAAAGGCGGATCGTTCCGTCGCCGGGAATCCATGCGGACGCGTCAAGCCCCAGAACCGTCTGCGACTGCTCCACTCTGTCGGTTTCGGGCCAGCCGGTGACCTGGATGGGTTCCCCGGTGTGGCTCCGGAAGACGAGGCGCTGCGTTCCGGCGGTTTCGTCCTTCAGGACGCTGACGGATATCAGGCGGTTGACGTCTCCCATCGAGATGCTCTCGTTGATGATATCGGCGATCTGGTCGAGGGTGAGCCCTCTCAGTTCCCCGGCGTCGCGGAAGCGGTTATAGTCGGTGAGATCGACCTCTCCGTTGATGTTCCGGTCGGTCCAATCCTCCGGAAGATGCACCTTCACCGAGCGCTCTCCGACCCTGATCTGGAGGATCTCGTCCCGCCCGGTCCAGAGGAAGTCGAGAGGCAGCTCGACGCTCGTCAGCGAATTGGACGTAAACTCTTGCGGAAAGACCTCGCGTCCGTGAAAACTGACGTTGCCGATGGCGCCCTTCTCGATTTCGTACTGTACCTTGCTGGTATTGCCTTTGTAGACGACGTTGCCGGACGCGTCCATTTCGAAGGGCCGGACGCTGGTGGCGAGTCCGGAGAGCAGGTATCGCCCCTCGACGGAGTAGTTTGCCGTGTTCCGCAGTTCGTCCTTGAGCTCCTTGATCTCCGCGGCGATGGCCTCGTTCTCACCGGGGCCGAGAGCGCCGTTTCCGGCGTATATCGTGAGTTCGCGGATGCGGTGCGCGATGTCCATCATCTGGTTGAGCGCGGTGTCCGTATTGGCGAGCCATGTCATGGCGTCGTCCTGATTGCGGATATACTGCTTGTTCTCCAGCAGGGTCGTCTGGAGGCCGAGCTCGCGGACCACGTCGATAGGGTGATCCGAAGGGCGGGCGTGTTTTTTTCCAGTGGCCAGCTGCTGCTGGTACTCCAGCAGCCGGGAGAGGTTGGTATGCATGTCCGAGAGCATCAGGCTCTGGACCATCGAATTTGTGACGCGCTGCATGAGAACTCCTCCCTCTTATCTGCCCACGATGCCCATGCCGTTGATGATGCGGTCGAGCATCTCGTCGATGGTGGTGATGTATCGGGCGATGGCGTTGAACGCCTGCTGGAAGCGTATGATGTCCATCATCTCTTCGTCGATGTTGACGCCCATGACGGACTGGCGCTGGTTGTTGATCTGGTTGACGAGGGCGTTCTGGTTTTTGAGCATGGTTCCCGCCCTCTGCCCCTGGGAGCCGAGCTTGGCGATGAAGGCCTCGTAGAAGGAGTTGAAGTCTGCGCTGCGGCTCTCGAGCACCTTGGTCTGCTTCAGCTGGGCCATGCGGAGGGCGTTGCTGCCGTCCCCTTCCCCGCTCGAATAGCCGTGGCCGTTCCCGCTTGCGGCCGCTATGAGGCTGCGGTCCTCTTCGATGGCCCTGTTGATCGAGAGATTGCGGCTTGCGCCGTAGAGGGAGGTGATCGGGGTGAAGAAAGCGGTTCCCGTGGTCATCGCGTTGTCGCCCATTCCGTGTCCCGCGTAGTGCAGCGCGTTCATCTCGTTCGCGAGGGTATAGGCAATCTCGTCGAAGATGTCGAGGAAGCCGAGGATGAGATCGTCGCGGGCCTCGAGCGCGCCTCGTATGGCGCCGTTCTTGATGTGATGCCGGACGGTGATGGACGACTGCCCCTCGGTGCGGAGTTCCAGGCGGATCCCCTCCGAAACCTCTTCCAGCGTGCTCGCTGAATAGTCGCCCTTTACGGGGACTCTGCGGGCGTTCCGGAGCGTGTTGCTCTCCGAGAGGTAGAGCTTGCCGTCGAAAGTGAAGGCGGCATCCTGTGAGACACTCTTGTAGCTGCTGGAATTGTTGTCTCCGAGGAAACCGAGGCGCTTGGCGATCTGGAGGCTCCCCTTGTCGTCGCCCATGACGTTGATCCGGTGAGCCTCGCCCGCGATATTGCTTTCGAGCAGCAGGTAGTAGGTCCCGTCGGCATCCAGCTCGATCGAGGCATGGAGCCAGTCTTCCGGGCGGGCAAGGCCGTTTGCCGAAGAGTACATGCTGTTGATCTTGTTCCGGATCGTCTCGAGCGAGTCCTCCTCCGTGACCTCGATCAGCACGACGGGCGCCTCGTTGGCGATCCCCAGAGTGGACGCCAGGTCTCCCTTGACGTCGACGATGGAGAGGAGGTAATTGTCGGGAGATGAGAGCGTCATCTGGGTTCCTGCGGCATTCACTGAGGATACAACATTACCCGGCGCGTCGACGAAGGCCGCTATCTCGCTCAGGAGAAGTTCCTGCCCGGCTGATGATGCGGATACAGTATCTCCTCCATCAAGAGAAAAATCCCAGCGGCTGGTGACATCATTCCACGTTACCGTTATAGTTTCCTCGAACGTGCCGGCCGAAACTCGGAAAGCGTACTGATCTCCGGCGGCTCCGGCCTCGAGGACAACTCCGGGCCCCGGAGGCGTCGCATCGAAGACGGAAGAGGCGGCCCGCGTTCCCTGGGCGCCTACCTGGATGGAGAAAGAACCGGCGATGTTGAGGGATTCCGTGATCGTCTCGGGTTTCAGCCGATCAGGGCATAGGGCGTCCCCCTGGCCTACGGACCACGCCGTTCCGCTGGCAAGCCGGTGGACGTCCACGTAGTGGGTGGCCTCGGGGGCTCCCTGCTCGACGACGGCAAAGAGGACTTCCGGGTTTGAGACGGCGTCGAAGAGGTTGTCCTCGACCTGGACGTCGAAGAAACCCCCGTTGCCGGGCACATCCACCAGGACGAGATGCCTCGTCTTGTCGCCCTGGACGAGAAGCTTGCCGCCCAGGTCTATCTTGTATTCGCCGTCCCCTTCGAGACACGGGGGGTTGACGGTGATGTCCATGAATTTCGAGAGTTTTTCCGCCAGCAGGTCGCGCTTGTCCATCAGGTCGTTCGGATTGCCCCCGACCCCCTGAACCTGGGCGATGGTGACGTTGAGCGCGGCGATCTGGTCGATGATGGAATTCGCCTCCTCCACCATCAGCTTGATCTCGCGGTTCGTCGCGGCACGGTAATCGTCGTAGTTCAGAATGAACTGGTCAAGGTAGACCGTGAGGTTCTTCGTCTTTTCGACGAGATCCTCGCGGACGGCGGAGCTGTCGGGGCGTTTGTGCAGCTCCTGGAGGCTCGCCCAGTATTCGTCGAGCGTCGCCTTGAACCCCTGCCCCGCCGGTTCGTTGATGTAGACCTCAAGCGTCCGGAGCGCCCTGTCGATCTGCTCCCAGTATCCCTTGACGGTCATCTCCTCGCGGTACTGGATATCGAGGAAGGCGTCGCGAAGGCGGACGATGGCGTCGACCTTGACGCCCGTCCCCACCTGCCCGGGAAGCGCTGGTCGGTTCAGGGCCGGATTCGTGAAGGGGTCGGTCGTGGAGGGCTCCACCCGCTGGCGCGAGAACCCTTCGACGTCGGCGTTGGAGATATTGTGACCGGCGGTCTCCATGCCCCGTCGAAAGTAGTCCATGGCCCGGCGGCCCATTTCAAGCCCGTAAAAGCTGTTCCACATGAGGAAGCGCCTCCTTATCCTCGAAAATCGACGCCCGACCGGGAGGAGGGGTACATTCCCTCGAGCCGTCTCCACTCCGCGGCCATCATGCCGTTGAGCCGCTGGTTCTCCTCCACGAGGGAGGAAAGGATGTACATTTCCGACTGGAGCACCTTCACCTGGTGAAGGACTTCATCGGCGCACTCCTTCAGAAAGGCCGCGTCCGGCCCGGAGAGGAGGGAGCAGAGCGTCGAAACGCGCGGTTCGCATCCAAGTTCCGAGGCGAGAGCCTCCGCTGCGCGGCGGCGATGCTCCTCCGCCGCTTCGGCGGCATAGCCGGCGTTCTGCTGTTCGCGAAAGAGATCCTGTAATAATTCGAGGCGCCCTTCTTTGAGCGCCTCTCTCTGCCGTACGGTGACGTCCCCGAGCATTCGCAGGACTTCCGCCTGCTTCTTCAGCGCGTCTCCCAGGGAGGACGGAGAGGCCACTTCTACCCCTCCTTGTCGAGCAGGCCGGCGTTCAGGAGGCTTCGTGCGACTTTGTTCATGTCGGGATTGTAGGTCCCCTCGGCAATCTGTTTCCGGAAGTCCTCGACCAGCTGCTCGCGGATTTCCGGAATCTTCTTCAGTTCGCCGGAGACCTTCGCCAGTTCGACTGCGAAGGAACTGAACTCGACACCGTCCCCCCTCGGCCCTTCTTTCGGAGAGCGGTATCCTTTTTTCGCGCCGGTCTTGTCGGCCAGGTTCGGTCCGTATACACCGGATATCTTATCAATCATTGTCATCACCCCGAAAAGGAGAAACTTTTCTCTTCATCTTTGTTATCGGACGGCGCGCATTCCGGCTTTAGTCCGCGGCGCACATGTCCATGAAAGCGCGACGGCGATCTTTCCTCCTGCACGCTCCACAGCGTGGGCGGCTCGGAGAAACGTGGTTCCGGTCGTCGCAACGTCGTCCACGAGGACGGCCCTTTTTCCGGAGAGGATTTCCTGTCGGTATTCAAAAGCGTTGTCGGGCAATTTCTTCCGCTCTGCTTCGTCGAGCGATGTCTGCGCGCTGCGGTGTTCCCTCCAGGAAAGAGCGTTCCGTACCGGAAGGTTCCACTCCTTTGCAATTCCTTCGGCGAGGGCGAGGGACTGGTTGTAGTCGCGTTCACTCCCCCTGTGAAGCGGGACTGGTACGAGAAGATCGGCTCCGGGACAGGGGAATATGCGGCCGAGAGCGCGTCCCATCGCCGTTCCGAGTGTCCTGTCCCCTCCGTATTTCAATGCGAGGACCAGTTCCCGCAGAATGCCGTCGTGCTCTCCGCCGGACCAGAGCTGCAGCCCTCCCAGGTCCGTCGGAAGCGGCGGTTCGAGCAGCGGCAGCAGACAGAGGACGCACGCGCTCCGGCCGAGGGCGCCGCAAAACGGGCAGGCCCTCGGCCAGAGGAGATGTTCCGCGAAGCAGAGGAGTTCTTCAGGAATATTCAATGGGGCGCCTCAGGAGCATCAGCGCGCCTTCCTTGGCGGCAAAACCGTGGGGGACAAGAAACGGAGCCAGTTCGCTGGTATAGGTGATGATCAGCGGTATGTCCCTGATGGCGGGGTGGTTGATCGAGTAGTCGAGCAGGGCCGTGCCGACCCTCTTCCCCTGGTGGTCCGGGTGCACCATGATGTCCCAGAGGGAAGCCCGGTAGACGAAGTCGGTCAGGATCCGGCAGAAGGCGACGAGGTGATTTTCATGACGGACGCTGAAGCACATAGATGTGCCCCGGAGCATCCGTTCGATATCCTCGACGGACCGGCTCCGCCCCCAGCGCGTGAAGCGGTAGAGATTGGCAAGCTCCTCGGCTGAGACCGCGTTCTGGCTGTCGTAGAAAAGGTATTCGGAGTTCACCGATGCTCCTCCATACCTCCGTGACCTGCAAGGGCCATGCCGCAGACGATGGCGCGAAGATCGGATTTCCGGGCGTCGGATGCCACCGGTAGCTGCATCACCTGGCCGGTGCCGCAGACGGGGCAGATCCACATTGCGCGGGCCATTCCGTCTCCGTCGGGCGTTCCGGCGATCACTTTCGTTTCTCCGCAGATTTGACAGGCCACTATTAGCATTGCTCATTCCTCCACAAGCTGATTTTCTCCGGCGGGAAGTATCGTAAGCGATACGCGCACCGGGCCTTCCGTGTAGATGTCCTCCGCCGCCGTCACTTCGACCAGCACCGGACCCGAGGATCTGCCGATCCTGTCGACGGCCTCGAAGAATTCCGTGGCGTCGAGAGCCCCCACTTTGCCGGTCACGGGATCAGGTTTGATGTCGTCGGCAACAGCCTTTCGATTCAGCATTCGAAGGATGAGGTGGAGTTCCGTCTCGGCGTTGACGTTTTCCGACATGTTGATGGTCTGGCGCAGCAGGACGTCTCCTTTTCTGTAGACGATAAAGCTGTTGTAGACTTCGTAGGCGATGCGGATGTCCTCGCCGAAGACGGCGTTGGCTTCGGCGACGGTCCGGACGAATTTTCTGGACTGCTGTTCGGCGCACTCGTCGATCCGCTCGAGTTCTTTTTCGATATCCACCGCGAGGACGATTTCGGAGGAGGTGAGGCCGGTCCGGCCGGAAACGACGAATTCCGTCCTGCGGCGCAAATCCTGGAACAGCCTCTCGACCTCGTTGCGGCTGCTCATGGGCTCTACGGGAATCTGGGCGAGCACTTCCCCGGCAAAGACGGCGATGCGTCCGCTGCGGACCTGAATAAGCCCTTTCCGGAGGGATTCCGCCTCCTCCTTGAGCTCTTCGACGGAGAGCGAGAGAGCTTCTTTTTCGCGTTCGACCGCTTCTTTTTCACTCCGGATCTGGAGGAGGCTGCCTCGAGCCTCTTCAAGAAGGGGAACGACGCTTTCCAGCTCGGACTGAACTTCGGCGAGCTCTTTCTGTTTCTCCTGGAGGCGCGTTTCGCTGCCGACGAGGTTGATCGCCATGAGCGACGCCTCGTTGCGGCTCTCCTGGAGTTCCCTGGTAAGCGTCTGGAGCTGGCCCTGGATGAATTTCATACTGAAGAGCGCCGTCCGGACGTTGTCCGAGATGACGGTCATGGTGACGAGGATTCCTATCGAGATGAGAACACCGGTGAGGGCGGTGATGACGCGGCTGGTATCGCGGGGGCGGAGTCCGAAAAGGGATATGCGCCGCTTTCCTATGCGCATTCCAAGGACGTCTCCGAGATACGCAAGGACGGCACTGAGGAAAAGCAGCGTCAGGATGAGTCTCCAATTCATGTCCGACCAGATTTGGATCTGCATGAGCATTCCCCGCTATCGTCTTCCGTTGGGACCTTTTGCCGGACCCTGCGATGATTTCCGGCGCAACTATTATTATAACAGGTCGGGAAACGGATTGAGACCGAGAAGATCGCGGATTTTCCCGGGAGAGTACCACGCTCCCGAGTTCATGCCGGGGCAGTTTCGAGCGGCGGAATTCCAGCGCTCCCCGGACTTGAGGAGGGAGGGCCAGAAGGGGAAAAGACTGCACTGGAGGGGGCGGACCGGGTAGATCGAGCATCTGCCCGAAGCGGCATCGTAGAGGATGCACTCGCCGTTTTTCTTTTCCGACAGGCTTGGAGCCTCCCAGCGCGACGTCGTAAAGCGGCGGCGGAACTCGCCGGGGGAGAGGGAGAGGAAACGGACGATCCGGTCCTCTTCGGAGGGTGTGAAGAAGATCGCGCCCGGCTCTCCCCTGCAGCACCTGCCGCATCCGAGGCAGGAAAAAAAGAGGCCTTTTTCCCACCACACCTATTCCGCGCCCTCTTTCGTCTTTCCGTCCGCACCTGGAGAGTCAAGGGAAAGGGCGAGCTGATCGTAGAGCATTCTCCAGAGGCCGGCTCCCCCGTCCTTGGCGAGCTGCTCCGCCGACATTTCAAGGGAGAGGTCCTCCAGGGGACCGAAAGGGCGGTCGGAATCCTTTCGTCCGCTGATGCTGCGGGCATTGGCGTTCATCTTTTTCCACAGCTCGGCCAACAGGATGGATTCGAACTGCCGGCAGGCTTCTTTGAGCTTCTCCCGCTCCTTGTGCGAAGCGACGGGGCCGGCGATTTCTCCGGCTTTCACGTTCGACGGCACAAAGGGCAGAAAGCGGGGGCCGATGCCGTCCATCTACATCACCACCAGTTCGCCGTGGAGCGCTCCCGCCTCTTTCATCGCCTGGAGAATGGCGATAACATCCCTGGGCGACGCGCCGACGGAGTTGAGGGCGTCCACCAGCTCCTGCACAGTGCTGGTGGCGTCGAGCGCGACGAACTGCGCCGCGGCCTCCTGGGCGCCGATATCGGTTCGGGGCTGCACGGCGGTTCTTCCGCCGGTGAAGGGCTGCGGCTGGACGACTTCAGGGCGCTCGACGACGCGGACGGTCAGTCCGCCGTGAGCGACCGCGACCGCTCCGATGCGGACGTTGCCTCCCATGACGACCGTTCCGGTGCGTTCGTTGACCGCGACTCGAGCGACGGTATCGGGGCGGAGCGATAGGCCTTCGATCCGGGCGAGAAAGGCGGCGGGAGATGCGGCGTACTGGCCGGGGACGTTGACGACGACCCTTCCCGCGTCCACCGGCGAGGCGACGCCGCCGAACGATTGGTTGATCGTCCGCGCCATGCGCTCGGAGGTGGTGAAGTCGGGGTTGCGCAGCAGAAGGATGATCTGCCTTCCGACGGCGAAGTCGGTGCGGACGTTGCGCTCGACGATGGCTCCGCCGGGGATGCGCCCGACGGTGACGATATTCTTCGAGAGGGTGCCTGCAGCTCCTTCCGCGGCGAAGCCGCCGACCATCAGCGGGCCTTGCGCGACGGCGTAGACGTTGCCGTCGGCGCCTCTCAGGGGCGTCTGAAGGAGGGTGCCCCCCTGAAGGCTCTTGGCGTCGCCCATGGCGCTCGCGGTGACGTCGATCGTCTGCCCCGCGCGGGCGAAAGCCGGAAGGTCGGCAGTGAGGGTGACGACCGCGACGTTTCTGCTCCGGACGGCCCTGTCGTCGACGGTGACGCCGAACTGCCCCATGAGGTTCCGGATCATCTGGGTCGCCATGGCGCTCCTGTCGCCGGTACCCTGGAGTCCCAGGACGAGGCCGAGGCCGACGAGCTGGTTCGAGCGGACCCCTTCGACATCCGCGAGGTCCTTGATTCGAACGTCGGGGTGCGATGCGGAGGCCGAGCAGGACAGAAGAAAGAGGAAGAGCATCGCGAGGGGAAAAGTTCGTTTCATAGGGAGCGCCTCCTAGAAGATGGCCTGCAGAATCTGCGTCAGGATACCCGGCTTTTGGAGGCGGGTGATGGCCCCCCTGCCGCGGACGTTGATTTCCGCATTCGCGACGAGATCGCTTCGAACCCGGTTGTAGCTGTCCACGTCCTGCGGGCGTATGACGCCGATGATTGCGAGCTGCAGGGTTTCGTCGTGCGTCGCGATGTCGCGGGTTCCTTCGATGATGAGGTTCCCGTTGGGCAGGACGTCCGTCACGAGACAGGTTATGCGAGCGCTGGCTGTGTAGGTGCGCTCGGACGATCCGTCTCCGGTCATCTTGCTGGATGATTTGAATCCGAAGGCACGAATGAAATCCAGGATTCCCGTTCCGTCCGCGACGCCGCTGTCGTTCGTCTTGGAGACGTCCGTCTTTCCCTGGTCCTTTGTCCTGGTCCTCTCGTCCACGACGACGGTGACGATATCGCCGACTTTCGTCGGGCGCCTGTCGGCTATCCAGTTGGTGTTGTCGTTCCACAACGACGCCGCCTCCAGTCCGAGAGGCGGAAAAAATGATGCAAGGACCGAAATGAAAAATACCAAAACCAGCGTTCTTTTCCTCATTATTGCACCTCCACTCTCCCGGGTCCGGCGACGACGGCCTGAACCACGGATCTGCTCTGCAGGTTGCGCACACGGATGACTTCTCCTTCGGCGCCCGAATCCAGGGCTTCTCCCCGGACTTCGATGATGAACCCCGGTCTTCTCATTGTGATAAGGACAGGATCCCCTCTTTGAATTATCGGCGAAAGGGAGAGAGAGTTGAGGAGAATCGGGTCCCCTGCCGAAAGGTTCTTTCCGAGCCGTTGTCCGACGACTTCTTCGACCCGTGAGGCAAGGGGCTGTGATCTCAGAACGCGGACTTCACGGATGTCGACGTCGCCGGGGGCGATCACGGAGCCTCTTTCCAACGCACGGGCGGCCACCACCGCCGGCTGGCTCCAGGAGAGACGGACCGCAACCGCCCTCTCGCCGCCGAATCCGTCGGTAAAGCGGAGCGTGACGGAGCCCGTTCCGGGAGGAATTGAAAGCGGGGAGACAAGGCGTCCCTGCGGAACGGGGCCCAGGGGTTCCGCCTCTACTCTCCACTGCCATCCTGAAAGTCTTCTTACGATGGCCTCCAGGGACTGGTCGAGGGTGATACGGACCTCGGAGGGCATGACGAATTTCAGGCGGATGCCCCCGATCCCTTTCGCGATGATGGACTGGAGGATCGTATCGCGGTCGAGCATGCCGCCGGGAGGAATTTCGAGGAGGATGTCTCCCGCCCTTCTCACGAGATCGGGATCTCCCGACAGGCGTGCCGCCTCCGACAGAGGAAACGGGCTTGCGGAGACGGTGACGGCGCTGTCCATCTCGACAACAAGATCGGCTGCACGGGCGGCCGAAGGAAAAAAGAGGAGGAGAAGGGCGAGAAGGAGAATGCGAACAGGGCGGAGAGGCCGGGAACCGCTCCGCCCCGGAAATGTGGACCGGAAACGCACCGGGAACGTCACCTCTTGATGCCGTTGGCGATTCGAAGCAGGTCGTCCGCTGTCTGCACTCCTTTGGAGTTGGCTTCGTACGCCCTCTGCGCGATGATGAGGTTCACCATTTCATCGACCACCTGGACGTTGGACATCTCGAGCACTCCCTGGTGGACCTTGCCGAGCCCGTCGTCGCCAGGATTGCCGACAATGGGACCCCCGCTTGCCGCGGTCTCCATGAAGAGGTTTTTCCCCAGAGCGCGCAGTCCGCCGGAATTGATGAAGCGCGCGAGTTCGATCTGGCCGACTTCCTCGCTCTCGGGCTGGCCGTCGATATTGACCGTCACCAGTCCTTCGGGGGTGATCACGATGCTGGTGGCGTCCTCGGGGATGACGATTGCCGGTTCGAGAAGCAGGCCGTCGTCGTTGACGATCTGGCCGTCCCCGTCGATGTTCCAGTTTCCGGCCCTGGTGTATGCGATTTCGCCGTTCGGGAGAAGGACCTGGAAAAAGCCGTCCCCTTCGATGGTAAGGTCGAGGGGGCGGTCCGTCACCTGCAGGTTCCCCTGGGACATGATCCGAGGTGTTCCCACGACCCGAACGCCGAGCCCCACCTGGACTCCGGTGGGGACAGTGGACGCCGGCTCCACGGGAGCTCCCGGTTCCCTGTTGATCTGGTACAGAAGGTCGGCGAAGTCCGCCCGTTTTTTCTTGAACCCCGCGGTATTGACGTTGGCCAGGTTGTTCGTGGTCACGTCGAGATTTGTCTGCTGGGCGATCATACCGCTGGCGCTTGTCCATAACGCTCTGAGCATTTCCGCTTCCCCCCCGCTTAATTCGTCCCGCCGAAGGACGTGATCAGTTTGCCGGTAAGTTCGTCGTGGGTCATGAGGACCTTCGACGCCGATTCGTAAGCCCGGTGTGCTTCCACCATCCGGACCATCTCCTCCACAACGTTCACGTTGGACATCTCGAGCGCCCCCGGTTCGAGGCGTATTTCCTCCACCGGAACGGGCTCGCCCGAATCCTCCGTGACGGCGAGCGCGGTGCGCCCCACTTGGCGGAGGTAGGTCGGATTCTCGAACGTGAACACCTGGAGGACGTCCACGAGCTGACCGTCGGCGATGATGTTTCCCGTCTCCGTGATGGTGAAGGAAACTGCGTCGCCCACCTCGACGGGCCCTCCGTCGCCGAGCACCAGCATTCCGTCGTGCGTGGCCAGCTGCCCTTCCTCGTTCTTCTGGAAATGGCCTGAACGGGTGTAGTAGGTGTTTCCGGCGCCGTCCTGAACCGCGAAGTATCCGTCGCCGACGATTGCCGCGTCGAACGGGTTGTCGGTCACCTGGAGGCCGCCGAACTCGGTGCTCATATAGGTCTCCGAGATGACGTTCGCGAGGCTGAGATCGCCTATCAGAAACTTTCCCTTCAGTCCGAGCTGGAAGGGGGGGGCGACGAGCTTGATTTCGCCGTCCTCGGACTTCTTCTCGATGCGGTCCATCAGGACCTCCGGGAACGACTTGTTGACGGGAATCCGCCTGCGGAAACCCGATGAACTCACATTGGCGAGGTTGTTCGCGACGACGTCGTGCATGCTCTCCTGGACGATCATTGCAGATGCGGCGGCATAGAGTCCCCGGTGCATGGATCTTCCTCCTTCGATACTCCGCCGTAACGGCCGGCCCGGACGACGTCCTGCGCCTCTCGCCCTTCCGCCGGCGGATATCAGTACTTTTTTCTCCGGCCCTTTCTGCGGTTCACCAAAATTCCGCTCCGGCCCGACGCTTGGAGTTTGTCTATCTCGGCAAGTGCTTTTCCGGTGCCGAGCGCGACGCACTCCATAGGGTCGTCCGCAGTGAAGCAGTTGATGCCGGTCTGGCGGGTGATCAGTTCGCTGAGGCCTCTCAGGAGCGAGCCTCCTCCGGTGAGAACGATCCCCCTGTCTATTATATCGGCGGAGAGTTCGGGCGGCGTTAGCTCCAAAACATTTCGAACTCCATCGACAAGCGCCTGGACCATTTCGGCTATGGCCATCGAGACGCTGGCGCTGGAGACCTCTATCTGGCGGGGAAGCCCCTGGACGAGGTCGCGCCCTTTCAGGATCATTTTCGTGTCGGTCGTTTCCTGGAGGCAGGTGCCGATCATGATCTTCAGGTTTTCCGCGGTCTGTTCGCCGATGGCGAGATTATACTGCTTGCGGAGATATCGTATGATGCCTTCGTCGAAACGGTCGCCCCCGATCCGGAGCGACTTCGAGACGACGATGCCGCCGAGCGAAATGACGGCGATATCCGTGGTGCCGCCGCCGATGTCGACGACCATCTTTCCCCTGGGTTCCTCGACGTTGAGATTCGCCCCGATTGCAGCCGCCATGGGCTCCTCTATGAGATAGGCCTCCTTGGCGCCGACTTCCATAGCGGCCTCGAGAACGGCCCGGCGCTCGACATCCGTGGCTCCGGACGGGACGCAGATCATGACGCGGTTGCGGAAAAAGCGGCTGAAGCCCCTCAGCACGCGTCTCATGAAGTAGTGCAGCATGGCCTCGGTCATGGTGTAGTCGGCGATCACGCCGTCCTTGAGAGGGCGGACGGAAGTGATGCTGCCCGGCGTTCGCCCCACCATGTTCTTGGCTTCGTACCCTACCGCGAGAATTTTCCCTGTGTCGAGGTCTACAGCGACCACGGAAGGCTCTCTCAGGACGATTCCTTTGTTCTTGACATAAATAAGGACTGTTGCGGTTCCAAGGTCTATTCCGATATCCGTTCCAAACACGGTGTCTTCCTCCTTTGAATGACGAAGAGGTTTTTCGCGTCCTCGCGCGGCGGGGGCATGATGCGCGGCGTCCCCGACCCGAACAACCAGTCTATTTTATACCGTCCTTGCGAAATGGGGTACCCTGTCCGTACCCCACTCTCCACAAATACAGCCCTTCGGCCGGGGCCGTCATGGCCGATTCGGCCCTCGATCTTCCGTCAAGAAGCGAGGCGAGCCATTCGAGATTCTTTTTCCCATACCCGATGGCCTGAAGATTGCCGGCCATGATGCGTACCATGTTGGTGAGGAAGGCATTTCCACGGACCGTGAAAACGGTCAGGTTTCCCTTTCGCCTGAGCGTAGCGCGGTACACCGTCCGCACGGTGCGAACCGGACGCTCGGTCGTTTTGCAGAATGCGCCGAAGTCGTGCGTTCCCTCGTAGAGAGCGCATGCGGCGAGAGTTTCGGCGCGGCTCCATTGGGACTTGTTCCACCATACCATGCCCCGGAGGAGAGGATCCATCGCGTTTCCGTGCCAGATGAAGTAGCGGTACTCCCTCCAGAGGGCCGAACGGCGGGCATCGAAATCCAGAGGAGCGTGGGCGACCTTCATTACGCTGATATCGGGAGGGAGGTGGAAGTTCAAGGCGAGGAGGAGCTTGTCGGGACGCCAGGCCTTTGTGTTTTCATGCTGCGACGACCTCCCCGCCGGTCCTTTTTTCAGGCTGAAGGAGATCACCTGCCCTCGCGCATGGACTCCGGCATCCGTCCTTCCCGCCGCGGTGACGGCGACATGCCCGCCCGAAACGATGCGAAGGCTCTCCTCCACTTTCTCCTGGACTCCGACGCCGCAGCTCTGCCGCTGCCATCCGGCGTAGGCGGTCCCTTTGTAGCCGATGATCGCGGCGTACTTCACGACAGCAGGCTCCGGTCGCCGAAGACGAGTCCTGCCACGATTCCGAGGACGATCAGCCCTGCAAGGGTGTCGCTGCTCTTCCACCGGAGAGGGAACATTCTCGTTCTTCCCTCCCCTCCCCGGTAGCAGCGTGCTTCCATTGCGGTCGCAAGGTCTTCGGCGCGCTGGAAGACGATGACAAAGAGCGGAATGAGGACGGGAAGGAATGCCTTGAGGCGCTTCCAGAGGTTGCCCCTGTCGAAAGCCGCTCCCCTGGCGAGCTGGGCTTTCATGATGCGGTCGGTCTCGTCGAGAAGCGTGGGGATGAAACGGAGCGCGATCGTCATCATCATGGCGAGCTCGTGAGCCGGAAATCCCCACCTGGCAAGAGGCGAAAAGAGCCTCTCCAAACCGTCCGCCAGTTCCATCGGCTTGGTCGTGAGCGTGAGAAAGGAGGCGAAAAGGACCAGGAAGAGCAGCCGCAGTCCCATGTAGACGGCCGCGACGATCCCTTCCCGCGTAATGCTGACAAAGCCGAATTCGACGACCGGGGTACCGTCGGTGAAGAATACATGGATGATCGCCGTGAAGAATACGAGGATGAGGACGGGCTTGGCCGAGCGGAGCACCAGCCGGAACGGGAGGTTCGAAAGCGCGGCAAGCGCCGCCAGCAGGCAGCCCCACGCGGCGAAGACGGATGGATGGCTCGCGAGAAAGATGCCGGTGAGCAGTACCATGACCGAGAGTATCTTGCAGCGGGGGTCGAGGCGGTGCACGGCTGACTCGGACGGAACGTACTGTCCGAAGGTGAGATGATTCAGAAATTTCATGATTTCCTCCCGGTCAAAGGCGATGCTTCCGTAGCGGCATGGTTTTTGATCCAGCGCTTCAGTTCTTTCCAGTCGTACGTCAGCGGCGCGGAAGGCTCTTTCCTTCTCAAGGCCGACGAGAGCGCGGCTATCTCCGGAAGGTGAAGGCCGGGCACGGGGCAGGACTGCAGGTGCTCCATCACTTTTTGCGGCGTATCGTTCACGATGCCGCGGCCGTGATCGAGCATGAGAATCGAGTCGCTGCACTGGAGCGCGATATCCAGGTCGTGCGTGACGAGCAGGATTCCGAGTCCCTCGCTCTTCAAACGTCCGAGAAGAGAGACGAGCTCTTTTCTGGACCACGAATCCAGCCCTGCCGTGGGTTCGTCGAGGACAAGGTAGGAGGGCGTTCCGGCGAGAACCGACGCGATGGCGACCTTTCTTTTTTCTCCGCCGGAAAGATGGAACGGGCTTCGTGCGCAATACGACTCGTCAAGACCGGCTAGCGAGAGGGATGAGGAGACGATGGCCGGAATGCCCGTTTCCGGCACGCCCCAGTTTCGTGGGGCGAAGGCGATCTCCTCGAAGACGCTCTCGGCGAAAAGCTGCTGCTCGGGATACTGGAAGACGAGTCCTACCGACCGGCGGATCTCCCGGAGGTGGGGGCTTTTCTCTCTGGATTCCATTCCGTCGATGGTCACCGATCCCCGCTCCGGAAGCAGGATTCCGTTCAGATGCTGCGCCAGGGTCGACTTGCCGCTTCCCGTATGGCCGACCACGGAGAGCCACTCTCCCCTGCCGCACTCGAAGGAGATGTTTTCAACCGCACGGGTTTCGAGCGGCGTTCCGGGATGGTACGTGTGGTAAAGCGCTTCTACGATAATCGACATAGCGATTCGATCATTCCGGACAGCGTCGGAACAGGAGGGAGAGGAAGCTGCGTCTCGGCGCGCAGTTCCGTCCAGAGGGAGACGAGAGGCGGAGCGTCGAGGCCCCACTTCCGGAAGGATTCGCTCCGGGCGAATAGCCCCGGGATGTCCCCTTCCCATGCGATTCGTCCTTCCAGGAGCACGACGGCGCGATCGCAGGACAGGATCTCCTCAAGCCGGTGGGTGATGGAGACAATGGTCTTTCCTCCTTCGTGAAGCGTGTCGAGTATGGAGAGCAGTTCGTGACGTCCCTGCGGATCGAGCATCGCGGTCGGTTCGTCAAGAACGAGACATGGGGTGTCCATTGCGAGCGCCCCGGCGACGGCAAGCCGTTGTTTTTCGCCTCCGGAGAGCGTGTACGTCGGTTTTTTCCGCTTCTCGAGGAGTCCGGCGGCTGCGAGCGCATTCCGGACTCTTGTTTCTATCTCTTCAGGAGGGGTCCCCTGGTTTTCCGGGCCGAAAGCCGCATCCTCCTCGACGACGGTGCCGACGATCTGGTTTTCGGGATTTTGAAAGACCATCGAGACCGCGCTCCGTATCGCGAAGGTGTTGTGCGGGTCTTTCGTCGACATTCCGAAAACAGTGCAATCGCCCTGCGTAGGGGTCAGCAGGGCGTTCAGGTGTTTCGCCAGTGTCGACTTGCCCGATCCGTTGCTTCCCAGGAGAGCGAGCCATTCTCCTTCCCGGACTTCAAGCGTGACATCGGAGAGGGCCGGACGCTTGCCGGCCGGGAGTCCGGAAGGAATTTCCTCCGGGATGTGTCCCGGAGCTTCGGGAGACGATCTCCCCGTTTCCCCTCCGCTCTCTTTTCCCTGTCCTTTTCCGGAGTCGCGTCCCGATGTTCCTCCGGGATAGACGTACGTCACATCCCGGAGTTCGCATACCGTTCTGGATTCGGTCTTCATAAAGGTGCGGTCATCACTCCACCAGGGAAATGACCGCCATCGGGGCGCCGTCACCGGCTCGGAACGTTGTCTTGACGATACGGGTGTATCCGCCGGGCCGGTTCGAGTATCTCTTCGCGATATCGTCGAAGAGCTTGATGGCGGCATCTTTGTTCGCCATCTTTGTTCGGACCATTCTGCGGTCATGCACCGCTCCGCCCTTTGCACGGGTGATGAGGCGCTCGGCGAACCTGCGGAGCTCCTTCGCCCGGGGCAGCGTCGTGGTGATGCTCTCCTGTAAAAACAAGCTGGCTGCCAAGTTGGACAGCATGGCCATTCTATGGCTGCCATACCGGCCAAGGGTACGGCTATCCATACGGTGTCTCATGGAATGATTCCTCCTTTGATTCTACTCTACTTCGCCTTTTTCCGACTTTTCTTCGTCTTGGGACGATATTGTTCCGGTGTCCTCCGGGGCGTTTGCCTCCACGTTCCCACGGGATTTCACCCCGGCGACTTCCTTGGTCTTGCCCTCGCCTTTCGAGCTCGCGATAATAGCGCCGAGCTTTTCCATTTTTTCCTCAATTTCCTTCAGGGATATCTTTCCGAGGTTGCGGATCTTCAGCAGGTCCTCGCGGTTTTTACCCATCAGGTCTCCTATTGTCTGAATTCCACCCCGAAGCAGACAATTCTCGCTTCGTATGGAGAGTTCGAGATCGCGGACGGGGCGCGAGAGGAAATCGTCCTCTTCCGGAGGTCTTTCGGGGGCGGGCTCCGCCGCTCCGCCTTCTCCGGCCGCGGCATCCTGCTCGCGGGGCTCCACCGGGTTGAGCTTCTCCATATCCTCGACGATATTGCCGAAATACCCCTTGAGGATCTTCGACGCCTCGCAAAGAGTGTTTTCGGGGTGATGGACTCCGTTCGTCCAGATGTCGAGGACGAGGCGCTCGTAGTCGGTACGCTGACCGACACGCGCGGCTTCGACCTCGTAGTTCACCTTGAGGACAGGAGAAAAGATCGCATCGACCAGCAGCGCGTCCACAGGAAGATACGCGGGACGCGGCCGCTCCATCGAGGCATATCCCGTGCCCTGTTCGACATAGATATCCATCGAGAGGCGCGCCCCTTCTTCCATCGTGCAGATAGGCGCTTCGGGATTGACGAACTCAACCTCACTGTCGGGCTGGATGTTCCCGGCGGTGACGAGACCGCCCCCCTCCATCTCCAGTCGGAGCACCCGGACCTCCGGACTGAAGGAACGGACGGGGATGTGTTTCAGATTCAGCAGAATTTCGATGACATCTTCCAGAACACCGGGTATGGTGCTGAACTCATGGAGCACGCCGTCGATTCGAACAGACGTGATGGCCGCACCCTTGATCGAGGAGAGAAGAACTCTTCTGAGCGAGTTGCCCAGCGTCGCTCCGTATCCCCGCTCGAGCGGTTCGATGTGAACCTTCGCAAAGGTGGGGGTGCTTTCCTCGATATGGATCTCAGGCCGCAAATAATCCAAGGCTTCCAACACCTTTCACGCCATTACCTGGCATAAAACTCGACGACGAGCTGCTCGGTCACCGGTGCATCGATCTGCTCGCGGCCGGGGAGCGAAAGGACCTTCCCTTCGATTTTTTCTGCGTTCACTTCAAGCCACTCGGGAGCTTTGCGCGCAGTTGAAACCTCCGCGTTCTCCTTGATCAGGGCAACTTCACGACTCTTCTCGCCGGCTGCGACGACGTCCCCCGCGGAAACGAGATAGCTGGGGATGTCGACCCTCTTTCCGTTGACGAGGAAATGGCCGTGAAGCACGAGCTGTCTGGCCTGTTTTCTGCTGTTGGCGAATCCGAAGCGATAGACCACATTGTCCAGCCTGCGCTCGAGCAGGGAGAGGAAGTTGTGGCCGGTCTGACCGCTCTGCTTGTTGGCGATCTCGAAGAATCGCTTGAACTGGAGCTCGGTCATGCCGTAAAAACGGCGGAGCTTCTGTTTTTCGCGAAGACGGATTCCGTACTCGCTGATCTTGTTGCGGGGACGTCCTCTTTTCCCTTTCACCGTAGCGCCTTCGCTCTTGGTGATGGCGCACTTGGAGGTGTAACAGCGATCTCCCTTCAGGAAGAGCTTGGTTCCCTCAGCCTTGCACATACGGCACGCAGGTCCGATATATCTGCTCATAAGAAATAATTCCCTCCTTGGTCCAAAAACCGGGCTAAACTCTGCGCCGCTTCGGCGGGCGGCATCCGTTGTGGGGCACGGGGGTCGAATCCTTGATCATGTTGACCTGCAGCCCGGCCGCCTGAAGTGAACGGATGGCCGATTCGCGGCCCGGTCCGGGTCCCTTGACGACGACGTCGATCTCCTGAACACCATGCTCCTGAACGGCCTTGGCGACCTGGGACGCGGCGATCTGCGCCGCGAAGGGAGTCGATTTTCTGGTTCCCTTGAATCCGACGTTTCCGCCGGAAGCCCAGGCGAGGACGTTGCCCCCCTTGTCGCTCACGCACACGATCGTGTTGTTGAACGTGGAATAGATGTGCGCGACGCCGTAGCTGATATTCTTTCTTTCCTTCTTCTTCCCTCTGCGGACTGTTCTTTTGGCCACTTGTTCCAGCCTCCTCGTTCTCTATCCTGAAGGCTACTTCGTAGCCATCTTTTTGCCCGCCACCGTGCGGCGAGGGCCTTTACGGGTGCGCGCATTCGTCTTGGTCTTCTGTCCCCGGACGGGAAGGCCTTGCTTGTGGCGCTGCCCTCTGTAACAGCCGATGTCCATAAGACGCTTGATATTCATGGACACTTCTCTGCGAAGGTCTCCCTCCACCTTGTGGTGATCCTCGATCTCCCGGCGGAGCTTCTGGGACTCCTCCTCGGTCAGGTCTTTCACCCGGGTATCGGGGTTAACCCCGGTGACGTCGAGAATCTTCTTCGATGTGGGAAGGCCGATTCCGAAAATATATGTCAACGCTATTTCCACTCGCTTTTCACGAGGGATATCCACTCCGGCGATACGGGCCATTCGCGTTTACCTCCTTGCACCCTGTCTCTGCTTATGCCGTGGATTTCTGCTGCATATTATCCTCACGACACCCTTGCGCCGGATGACCCGGCAAAATTCGCACATCGGCTTGACCGATGGTTTCACTTTCATAGTTTCCACGCTCCTCCGAAAAAACTGAAACAGAGGCCCTGTGCGGGCTTCTGAAAATATCTTTTCTCCAAGCGGACCATTATACAGGAGATCGGACAATATGAAAACAGGCTTTATTTATATCGATAGATTATTCGGCCCCGAGACAGGTCGTAGGGAGAGATCTCCACCAGAACCCTGTCTCCGGGAAGAATGCGAATGAAGTGAAGGCGCATCTTTCCCGATACGTGGGCAAGTATTTTGTGTCCGTTGTCAAGTTCCACGCGGAACATTGCGTTCGGAAGGGGCTCGATTACCTTTCCCCGGATTTCCATTACTTCGTCTTTGTTGGACATGCGGTCTCCTCATCCTCCCTGGAGGAGGCGCCGTGCGCTCCGTGTTCCGGAGTGCGGCCGACGAACTCCCCGATACTGTTCTTCTCTGCAAGCCCCTTAAGCAGAGCCTGAAATCGTCCTGCATCGAACGTTCTCTTCGACAGGATACCGTGCGCAATTTCGTCAAGGATCCATCGCGTCCGCTGAAGGTGGATCGTGTTTTTTGCCTTGGGGCGTGCTGCTGTATACCGTGTCCCATCCGCAACAAGCACCCTCCTTCCCCGCTGTTTTGCGCAGGTCGGGCAATCCTCTGAAACACCGACTACCACGTACCATCTTCCGGCGTCCTTGCCTTTCCGAGATCTGACCACTTGACCGATTGTACACATCCCGCCATCGGAAAGCTCTTTCAGGCACATGCCCACGGCGTGAGTATCTCCGGATCCCCGTCCCGGACGAGGATCGACTTTTCAAAATGAGCAGCATCGGAACCGTCGACAGTCAGAACAACCCACTGATCGTTTCCCGTGAAAACTTTTTCAGAGCCGGCCATAACCATGGGCTCGATGGCCAGGGTCATCCCGGCCTTGAGGGTTATACCCTTTCCGGGCTGGCCGTAGTTCGGTATCTGGGGCGCTTCATGGAGGTGCTTTCCGATTCCGTGTCCGGAATAATCCCGGACAATACCGTATCCATGGGGCGCAACACAATTTTCAACGGCGTATCCGATATCCCCGAGAGTCTTTCCGGCTCGTGCTGCGGCAAGAGCGTCTTCGAGACTTTTTTTCGTCACCGCAAGCAGATTTTCTCTTGCAGAGTTCACCTTTCCAACAGGATAGGTGCATGCCGCGTCGCCGTAGTACCCGGAATAACAGGTTCCGACATCGATGCTCAGGATATCGCCCTCCTCCAGGAAACGGTCGCGGCGCGGGATTCCATGCACTATCTCGGAGTTGATCGAAGCGCATACCGCTCCGGGGAACGGCTGCTTGATGCCGGGTATACGGTACCCTTTAAAAGCGGGCGTGGCGCCGGACTTTCTGATAAGCGACTCCGCCGCGCTGTCGATCTCCGCGGTGGAGAGTCCCGGGCGCACAATCCCGGCGATCATGTCGAGGACATCCGCCACGATCCTGCCCGCTTTTTTCATAAGGGCCACTTCGCGTTCTTTTTTCAATGTAATCATTCCGAGATGCCGACCGCCTCTTCGAGTTCTTCGAGAAGAGAATGATTGTGTCCGCTTCTCTCGGCGGAGAGACGTGAGAGCATGTGCCTTTTTCCGTAGTAGTCGACGAGAGGCGCGGTCTGCTCATAAAATATCTTCAGCCGGCTGAGGACAACTTCTTCACGGTCGTCCTCTCTCTGATAGATTTCGCCTCCGCATTTTTCGCACAGATCTCCCTTTGCGGACGGACGGAAAAAGAGATTGTAGATCGCGCCGCAGTTTCTGCAGACTCTCCTCGAGGAGAGTCTGTTGACTACGGTCTCTTCGTTCACATCGAGAATAACGACTCCGTCCAGTTCGAGGTGAAGCTCCGTCAGTATCCTGTCAAGAGCCTCCGCCTGGGGAACAGTGCGGGGGAAACCGTCGAGGATGAATCCCTTTTCGCAGTCGGGCTCACGCAGACGATCCTCCATCATCGCAATGACGATGTCGTCAGGGACAAGCCTGCCCGACTCCAAATACTCTCGAGCTTTCAATCCAAGTTGAGTGTTGTTCTTCACGTTCTCTCTGAAGATATCGCCAGTGGAAATATGTGCAACGGGATATTTTCGTTCGATTTCCGCCGCCAGTGTTCCCTTGCCTGCTCCAGGTGAACCAAGAAGAATTATCCGCATTTTTTCTCTCCTTAGAATCGAAATAGGCCGCCGGTCTTGTCCTTGCGCTTGAGTATCCCTTCATAATGACGCATGAGCAACTGGCCTTCGATCTGATGTACCGTGTCGAGAGCCACTCCGACGACGATGAGAACGGCGGTGCCTCCGAAGTAGAACGTCGTGATCCCCATGAACTGCGTCATGAGGTTCGGCACGAGCGCGACGAAGGCGAGGAAGACCGCTCCTCCGAGCGTGATGCGGCTCATGACCTTCTCGATGAAATCGGATGTGGGTTTTCCCGGACGAATCCCGAGAATGAAACCGCCGTACTTCTTCATGTTGTTCGCCACATCGGCGGGGTTGAAGACGACCGCCGTGTAGAAATACGAGAAGAAGACGATGAGCGTTACGTAAAAGATCGTGTAGACGAAGCTTCCGGGGCCGAAGATGCGCTGAAAGAAGAGCGCGATGTCCCCTGAGAAGAATCGTGCGATCGAGTACGGGAAGAGAAGCACGGAGGATGCGAAGATGATGGGAATGACTCCCGCCTGGTTCACCTTCAGCGGAATGAACGTACTCTGTCCGCCGTAAATCTTGTTTCCGACGACTCGTTTCGCGTACTGCACGGGAAGGCGCCTCTGGCCCTCCTGAAGCATGATGCATCCGGCAACGACCCCGACCATGAGGAGAAGAGCCAGAAGGAGGACGAGGAAGTTCATCTCGCCCATGCGGATCATGGTCCAGCTCTGGATGATCGCCTCGGGAACCCGTGCAACGATACCCGCGAAAATCAGCAGCGAGATCCCGTTGCCGATCCCGTGGTCGGAAATTTCCTCTCCGAGCCACATGACGGCGATGGAACCGGCGGTGACGGTGCTGACGACGATAATGCCCTCGAAGAGATGGCCGCTGAATATGCCGAGTCCGCGAAGCCAGAACGTCATCCCGACGGCTTGGACAAGAGCGAAGCCAACCGCTGCGAGACGGGTCCACTGGACGATCTTCTTCCGCCCTTCCTCCCCTTCCTTCTGCATCTTCTCAAGGGTGGGAAAGATCACGACGAGCAGCTGCATGACTATGCTCGCGTTGATATAGGGGGCGACGCCGAGGGCGAAGACGCTGAAACGTCTCAGCGCTCCGCCTGCGAATATGTCGAGGAACCCGAGCACGCCGCCCTGGTCGAAAAGGCTGGACATCGCTTCGGTGTCGATACCGGGCGTCGGTACATGCGCTCCGAGTCGAAATATCAGGAGCACTCCGAGCGTAAAGAGGATTCTTCTTTTGAGATCTGGAAGTCGAAATGCATCCCGGAAGGAGTCAAGCACCTAGACCACCTCGACCTTCCCACCCGCAGCTTCTATTTTCGCCTTCGCTCCTGCACTGAAGGCATTCGCCCGGACGGTAAGAGACTTGTCGATTTCGCCATCAGCAAGGATCTTCACGGGCAGCGTATCTTTGTGAACAAGCCGCACGGCATGCAGCTCCTCGTATCCGACTGATGAGCCTGACTCGAAACGGGAGGCGATATCGCCCACGTTCACGATCTGGTACTCCTTCGCAAAGCGGGCGTTGTTGAAGCCCCTCTTTGGAATGCGGCGCATCATGGGCATCTGGCCGCCTTCGAAGCCGGGGCGCACGCCCCCGCCGCTCCGGGCCTTCTGCCCCTTGTGTCCCTTGCCGGCGGTTTTACCGGTCCCGCTTCCGAGTCCCTGTCCGAGGCGCTTGCCTTTCGTCTTCGCCCCCGGCGCCGGGCGCAGTTCGTGTAAACTCATGGCGCGTTCCTCCCTACTCTTCCACGACGACGCACTCGACCAGATGGCTGACCTTGTTGACCATGCCGCGAATCTGGGGTGTATCGTTGTGTTCTACAGTTTGGTTGAGCTTTCTCAGGCCGAGGGCCCGGACAGTGCGTTTCTGCACTTCCGGCTTGCCGATTCCGCTCTTTTTCCAGGTAATCCGCAATTTTGCCATAATATGGGCCTCCCTATTCTCCCGCAGCGTCGGGGGTCTTCTTCCCCCTGAGCCGAAGGATCTCGTCGGGCGTCCGCATCTCCTCGACGGCCTGCATCGTCGCCCATGCAACATTGATGGGGTTGGAGGTCCGGCCGATCACCTTGCTGACGACGTCCTTGACGCCTCCGAGCTCCATGATGGCGCGAACGACACCGCCCGCGATAACTCCCGTTCCCGGAACGGCAGGCTTGAGCAGAACCTCCGCGGCTCCGAAGCCGCCGATGATGGGATGCGGTATGGTGTTGCCGATCTTCTTGATCTCGCGGAGATTTTTTCCCGCCTTATCGATTCCCTTGCGGACCGCCTCCGAAATTTCCTTGGCCTTCCCCATGCCGACGCCGACATAACGGTCGCCGTCGCCGACAACGACGAGAACGCTGAACTTGAATCTTTTTCCGCCCTTGACGACTTTACTCACGCGGTTGATCGCGACGACGCGCTCCGTGAGTTCAAGTCCCTTGGCATCCAACTTCTTTTTAATCATCGCATGCGCCTCCCAGTTAGAACTTCAGTCCGGCTTCACGGGCTGCATCGGCCAGGGCCTTGACTTTCCCATGGAACATATGACCGCCCCTGTCGAAAACAACCGAAGTGATGCCTTTCGCGAGGGCGCGTTCGGCGGCGATCTTTCCGATGATCTTCGCCGTTTCTATATTGCACGTGCCCGGAAGGGAACCCCGAACGGCCGGATCGAGAGTGGAAGCCGAGGCAACGGTATGCCCCCTGTCGTCATCGATAAACTGGACGTAAATGTGCTTCAGACTGTGAAACACAGCCATTCTCGGTTTTTCCACCGTGCCGGAGAGGGTTTTCCGAAGCCGGGCATGCCGAATTTCACGCAATACGCTTCTGGTTCTCATTTTCATGTCCATTCACCTCGAATTACTTCGCTCCGGTCTTTCCGGCCTTGCGAATAATATGTTCGCCGGCGTACCGGACTCCCTTGCCCTGATAGGGCTCGGGCGGACGGAAGCCGCGGATGAGGGCGGAGACCTGCCCGACAACCTGTTTATCGATTCCTTTCACAGAAAGCTTCGTAGGCCCGTCCAACGTGATCTCCACTCCCTCGGGAGTTTCGAATTCGACAGGGTTCGAATAGCCGAGGTTGAGGACGAGTTTCGTTCCCTGCATCTGCGCGCGATACCCTACACCGACTATTTCGAGATCCTTCTTGAACCCCGTGCTGACGCCGGTGACCATGTTGGCGACAAGCGCACGGATCATCCCGTGAAACGCTTTCGTCTGCTTCTGATCGTTCTGCCGGGTGACGACGACATTGCCGTTTTCGACGAAGACGTCGACTCCCGGAACCATTGGAGTTTCCAGCCGGCCTTTCGGGCCCTTCACGACCACGGCATCACCCTCAAGGGCGACGGTGGTTCCGGAGGGCACCGGAATTGGCTTGCGTCCGATACGAGACATCTACTCCACCTCTCCCTTACCACACGTAGCAGAGAACTTCGCCGCCAAGGCCCAGAGTTCCTGCTTCAGTGTCGGTCTTGAGGCCCTGAGGCGTGGAGATGACGGCGACTCCAAGGCCGCCCATGACCTTGGGAAGGTCCGCATGCCCCACGTAAATTCTTCTGCCCGGCTTGCTGATTCGACGAAGGCCCTGGATGACTCTCTCCCGGTTCGGTCCGTAGGAGAGGAACATCCGGATGGAGCTGTAAGCCTTCTTCGGGTCGTTAACAACTTTGTAGTTCTTTATGTAGCCCGTTTCCTTGAGAATTCGGGCTATTTCCATCTTTATCTTGCTCATCGGGACGTCGACGCTCTCATGGTAGACCATGTTTGCGTTTCTCACACGTGTGAGCATATCCGCTATCGGATCGGTAACGTACATTCCTCGTGACCCCCTTCAGTCCACTCGGCTACCAGCTCGACTTGACGACGCCGGGAATTTTCCCTTCGCGAGCGAGCTTCCTGAAACAGCAGCGGCACATGTTGAATCTTCTCATAAATGAGTGAACACGGCCGCAGAGCGGACATCTGTTATACTTTCTCACCGCGAATTTCGGGGGTTGCGCCGCTTTGTGCTTCATTGCCTTTCTTGCCATTTTCGACTCCCCCTTCCTACCGGTTGAACGGTATCCCCAGCTCGCGGAGAAGAGCATGGGCTTCCTCATCCGTTTTTGCGGAAGTCACAAGCGTGACGTTCATTCCGCGGGGACGGATGACCTTGTCGTAGTTGATCTCAGGGAAAATGAGCTGTTCCCGGAGACCGAGATTGTAATTGCCTCTTCCGTCGAATCCGCGGCGGGGCACTCCCTGGAAGTCCTTGATGCTGGGGAGTGCGAGAGACACAAGGCGGTCAAGGAACTCCCACATGCGGGCGCCCCGAAGGGTCACGGTGCATGCGACGGGCATTCCCTGGCGGACCTTGAATCCCGCGATCGACTTCTTCGCCCGTTTCAAGAGAGGGCGCTGCCCCGTGATCGTACCGAGCTCGGCCATGGCGGCATCCATGAACTTGATGTCAAGTTTTGAGTCGCCGGCGCCGATGTTGACCACGATCTTTTTCAGACGGGGAATCTCCATCACGTTTTTGTAGCTGAACTCCTTCGCCAGCTTCGGCGAAATATCGTTCTTAAATTTTTCAAGCAACCGAGGGGCCATTTCCGCTTACCTCCTTACACCCGGTCCACGATCTCGCCGCAGGCCTTGCACATACGAACCTTGTTCCCGTTCTCGAGATAGCCGCGACCGACGCGTGTTGCTGCGCCGCAGGAGGGGCATACGAGCATGACCTTGCTGGCGTAAATCGGGGCCTCCTGCTTTACGATGCCCGACTTGGGATTCTTCTGCGAGGGCTTGACATGTTTCGTCACCATGTTGATTCCCTCTATGACCATGAGATCCCTGTCGCGGATGCAGCGGAGAATTTTGCCTTCTTTTCCGCCATCCTTTCCGGAGATGACCCGAACCCGGTCGCCTTTTTTAAGTCTCATCTTGCTCATCTGGATTGTCCTCCATCATACGACTTCAGGAGCGAGCGAGAGAATACGCATGTATCTTTTCGCTCTCAGCTCCCTGCCCACGGGCCCGAAAATTCGGGTTCCCTTGGGGTCGCCGTTGTTATCGATGATCACAGCAGCGTTGTCGTCAAAACGGACGTAGGAGCCGTCCGCTCTGCGGACTTCTTTCTTCGTCCGCACGATGACCGCCTTGACGACGGAACCCTTGGCGACATTGCTGTTCGGAATCGCTTCTCGGACCGAAGCGACGATGACGTCGCCGATGGTCCCCCATTTGCGTTTGCTTCCGCCGAGGACCTGGATGCAAAAGAGCTTCTTCGCTCCGGAATTGTCCGCGACGTTGAGGACGGTAGTCAGCTGAATCATGCCTTACTCCTCCCCGCCGTTCTCCGCGGCCTCGTCAAAGACGGGCGCCTTGCGTACTATCTCGAGAAGCGACCAGCGCTTCATCTTGCTCATGGGGCGGGTTTCGCCGATCGTGACGAGATCTCCCATTCTGCACTCGTTCGTCTCGTCGTGAGCCGTATACTTCTTCGCCTTGACGATTCTCTTCCCGTAGAGGGGGTGTTTTTCAAACCGCTCCACCCGAACGACGACGGTCTTGTCCATCTTGTCGCTGACAACCGTTCCTGTCCGGACCTTACGGTGAGGTTTCCGCTCTTCCATTCGGGACTACCTCCTTCCGGCTGACTGGTCGCCGGCCATCTGCTTCTCGCGGACGATCGTCAGCACTCGTGCGATCGTCTTGCGTACATCCTTGATTCTGCTCGTATTCTTCAGCTGTCCGATGGCGTTCTGAAAACGCAGGTTGAACAGCTCTTCTTTATACTGTCTGTGCTTCTCGTTCAGTTCATCGAGTGTCAGGTCCCGCAAATTCTTGCTCTCCATTTTCATTCACCACCAAAACCTTCCCGGGCCACAAGGCGCACCCTCACGGGCAGCTTATGCGACGCGGTGCGGAATGCTTCTTCAACGACCTCTCTGGAGACTCCCGCGATCTCGAAAAGAATTCTGCCGCGCTTTACCGGAGCCACCCAGAATTCGGGAGATCCCTTTCCCTTTCCCATTCTCGTCTCCAAGGGTTTCTTGGTGAACGGGTGATCGGGAAAGATCCGGATCCATATCTTGCCGCCCTTCTTCATCTTACGGGAGATAGCGACACGGGTGGCCTCTATCTGCCGGGCGGTGATCCAGGCGCAATCGAGCGTCTGGAGACCGTATTCGCCGAATGCGATATAGGTTCCTCCCTTCGCCTTCCCCTTGAGAGGCCGGCGGAAGGGTTTCCTGTACTTGACTCTGCTGGGCATCAACATAATGCGTTACCCCCTGTCTCCGCGAGAACGGTCCGGGCGAGGGCCCCTGCCCTGGCGGGAAGGCTGGGCGGGACGCTCGTTCTCCTTGTCCCTGAAGATCCAGACCTTGACCCCGATAACTCCGTACATGGTCTTCGCCTCGGCAAAACCGTAATCGATGTCGGCACGGATCGTCGAAAGAGGGAGGCGGCCTTCGTTGTACCACTCGGTACGGGCGATCTCCGCTCCTCCGAGACGCCCGGCGCAGGATATCTTGATCCCCTTCGCTCCACCCTTCATCGCGCGGAAAATGGACTGTTTCATCGCCCGGCGGAAGGAGACCCTGCGCTCCAGCGCGGAGGCCACGCTCACCGCGACAAGCTGAGACTCGACATCCGGGTTCTTGATCTCCTGGACGTTGATCATGATCTTCGCTCCGGTCTTGGCCTGGAGATCGTCTTTCATGATCTGAATCTCGGCGCCGCCGCGTCCGATCACTACACCCGGCCGGGAGGTCCAAACCGTGAAACGAATGACGTGGCCGACCCGCTCTATCTCAATGCGGGAAATACCCGCGTGCTCCCACTTTTTCGCGATATACTTTCGAAGCGCGATATCTTCATGTAGATTCTTGGCGTAATCCCTGCCGCTCGCAAACCACTTGGATTCCCACTCAGTAGCAACTCCCAGTCGGAATCCGATTGGGTGAACTTTCTGTCCCACGAGTCCCCCCCCTAACGTTCTGCAACTGTGACAGTTACATGACTTGTACGGTGGCGGTAGGGGTGCGCCCTACCCATCGAGACCGGACGAAAACGCTTCATCACCGGACCCTGGTCCGCCGTAGCCGCTACTACACGCAGTTTATCGGTATCCATGCCGAAATTGTGCTCCGCATTCGCCACTGCGCTCTGCAACACCTTGCTGACAATCTGTGCCGACTTCTGCGGGCTGTACCGGAGAGCCACAAGGGCTTCCCCGACTTTCTTGCCGCGGATAAGGGTCAGCACCCGACGTACTTTGATGGGGGAAACCCGTACCTGTCTGGCAACGGCTTTTGCTTCCATCACCATTACCTCCTCACCGTACTCTTGAGGAACGCTCCTGCCCCGCGTGTCCTCCGAACTTGCGGGTCGGTGCGAATTCGCCAAGCTTGTGTCCGACCATATTTTCACTGATGTAGATGGGGATGTGGATCCGCCCGTTATGCACCGCGATCGTGTGGCCTATCATCGCGGGAACAATCGTTGATCTCCGGGACCAGGTCTTCATGACCTTTTTCGCTGTTCCTTCGTTCATTTCCTCGATCTTCCGGAGCAGCTTCTGATCCACATAGGGCCCCTTCTTTCTGGAACGAGCCATTTAGTGTCCCTCCTTACTTCTCGTACCGGCGCCGTACGATCATTCTGTCGGACGGCTTCTTCTTCCGGGTGCGGTATCCTTTTGCAGGTGTTCCCCAGGGGGAGACGGGATGCTTGTGCGACTTGCTCTTTCCTTCTCCGCCGCCCATGGGGTGGTCCACAGGGTTCATGACCATACCGCGAACCATTGGACGTCTGCCCAGCCAACGGGTCTTCCCTGCCTTGCCGAAGGACACGTTCTCGTAATCTTCGTTGCCGACCTGTCCTACAGTCGCCATGCATTCCTGCAGGATGAGACGGAGTTCTCCGCTCGGCATGCGAAGGTAAGCGTACTTCCCTTCCTTCGCCATGAGCTGGGCCGATGTTCCGGCCGCGCGGACAAGTTTTCCGCCTCTGCCCGGCTCGAGCTCCAGGTTATGGAGCGTGGTGCCCACCGGAATATCCTTGAGCTTCAGGGCATTTCCGGGACGGATGTCCGACTCGGGGCCCGCGACGATTTTGTCGCCGACCGAAATGTCCTTGGGAGCGATGATATAACGCTTTTCACCGTCGAGATAGTGAATGAGCGCAATCCTGGCGTTCCTGTTGGGATCGTACTCTATGGCGGCGACTTTCCCGGGAACGTTCAGCTTGTTCCTCTTGAAGTCGATGATCCTGTAGAGCCTCTTGGCTCCGCCGCCCCTGTGACGCATGGTGATTCTGCCGCGATTGTTCCTGCCGCCCTTCTTGTGAAGAGGCTCGAGAAGAGAGCGTTCGGGATCCTTTTTGGTCAGGTCGTCGTTCTTCTGAACGGTCATGAACCTGCGGCCCGGAGTATAAGGGTTGAATTTCTTGATCGCCATTGATTTCCTTTCTCCTTCCCGCTATATGCTCGCGCCTTCGAAGAAGTCGATGCGCTCTCCCGGAGCGAGGCTGACTATCGCTTTTTTCCATGAACGGGTCTTTCCGATGAAAGCGCCCATTCTCTTCGGTTTCGGGTGAATGTTCATGACGTGAACGCTTGTCACCTTTACCTTGAAGATCTCCTCCACGGCCTTACGGACCTGGATCTTGTTCGCCGAGGCATGGACTTCGAAGGTGTACTTGTTCATCTCCATGAGCTTGCTGCTCTTTTCCGTTATCAACGGGCGGATGATGATGTCGTGCGCTACGAGGTTCATCCGACATACACCTCCTCAAGCTTTGCTATGACCTCGGGAGTCGTGATGAGAGTTCCCGCGTTCAACAGGTCGTAGACGTTGATATTTACCATATTGATCACCTTCGCGCCGGGAACGTTCCGCGTCGATTTCTGCACGTTCTCGTCCCCCCCGGGAAGAACGATGAGGGGTTTCCGGGCGTTGACCGCCGTAAGGAATGCCAGCATATCCTTCGTCGAAGGCTTCTCGATGTCGAACGACTGGACGATCGTCATCAGATCTTCTCTCACTTTGAGCGAGAGCGCGCTCTTCATCGCGAGGCGGCGCACTTTCTTATTGACCTTCTGACTGTAGTCCCTGGGCTTAGGGGCGTGGGTTACACCGCCGCCTGCCCACAGGGGCGAACGGATGCTGCCGTGACGGGCGCGTCCGGTCTTCTTCTGTCTCCAGGGTTTTTTTCCGCCGCCGCGAACCTCAGCGCGGGTTTTTGCAGACTGCGTTCCGCGCCTCTTGTTCGCAAGCTGGGCGACCACGACCTGGTGCATGGCGGGGATATGAACCGGCGCGGCGAAAACGCCGTCCGAGAGTTGCACTTCCCCAACCGCTTCTCCCTGGAAGCTTACAAGTTTCAGGGTAGGCATATTATTTCCGGCCTCCTTCTCTTCCGACTACCCCTTCTTGTAAAGGGTCACCAGGCTGTTTTTCGCACCCGGAACCGCACCCTTGACAAGAAGCAGATTATTGTCGGAGTCCACTGCAACGACAACGAGATTCTTTACCGTGACTTTCTCGCCGCCCATTCTACCGGGCATTTTTTTGCCCTTGAAAACCCTTCCTGGATAGCTGCTCGCACCGCTTGAACCGCCGTGGCGATGCATCACGGAGTGGCCGTGGCTCGCGCTCGAACCGCCGAAATGGTATCTCTTCATAACACCGGCGAAACCCTTCCCCTTGCTGGTACCGGAGACGTTGATCGTCTCCCCCTCGGAAAAGAGAGTGACGTTGATTTCCTGGCCGACCGAATATTCATCGATCGATTCGACGCGGAATTCACGAAGGGTCTTCTTCGGTTCGACTTCCGCCTTCTCGAACAGTCCCTTGCGGGATTTGTTCAGCTTCTTCGGATTGGGCTCCCCGAATCCAAGAACAAGGGCGCTGTATCCGTCCTTTGCGGGAGTCTTCAAATCCACTACCGGGCACGGTCCCGCCTGAATGACCGTCACAGGCGTCGCCTGCCCTTGCTCGTTGTATATCTGGGCCATTCCAAGTTTTTTTCCCAGAATACCGATGCTCATTACACTCCAACTCCTTTCAGCTCAGAGCTTCCCCTACAATTTAATCTGGATATCCACTCCAGAAGGAAGGTTCAGCTGCATAAGCGCGTCCATCGTCTTCTGCGTCGGATTGATGATGTCGATAAGGCGCTTATGTGTCCTTGTTTCAAACTGTTCACGCGCATCCTTGTCCTTGTGAGGGGACTTGAGGATTGTAACCTTATTGATTTCGGTGGGAAGCGGAATGGGACCCGAAACCTTGGCCCCGCTCCGATCGGCCGTCTCGGCAATCTGCGAAGCGGAACTGTCGAGAACCCGGTGATCGAACGCCTTCAACCGAATGCGAATTTTTTTAGCCACTGCAATCTCCCCTTTCAGGGGCTACTCGAGAATCTCGGTGACGACACCGGCGCCGACCGTGTGGCCACCCTCGCGCACCGCGAAACGAAGTCCCGTGTCCATCGCGATCGGAACGATCAGCTCTACCTCGAACGTCGCGTTGTCACCCGGAATCACCATCTCCACTCCTTCAGGAAGCTTGATGCTCCCCGTCACGTCCGTCGTACGGAAATAAAACTGCGGCTTGTAGCCCGCAAAGAACGGCGTGTGACGGCCTCCCTCTTCCTTCTTCAACACGTACACCTCGGCCTTGAACTTCGTGTGCGGCTTGATCGAGTTCGGCTTCGCCAACACCTGGCCCCGCTCAACTCCCTCTTTGTCTATTCCGCGAAGAAGCACTCCCACGTTGTCGCCGGCCATCGCGTTGTCCAGAATCTTACGGAACATCTCAAGCGACGTCGCCACAGTCTTCGTGATGTCCCGCTTCATACCCACGATCACCACTTCCTCGCCGCCCTTGATGATCCCCTGCTCAACCCTTCCCGTCACGACCGTCCCACGGCCCGTGATCGTGAACACGTCCTCGATCGGCATCAAAAACGGCTTGTCCACCTCGCGAACAGGCGCTGGAATGTAGTTGTCGCACGCGTCCATCAACTCCCAGATGCACGCGCTCACCGGATCCTCACGCGTCCCGACTCCCTCTTCCATCACCTTCAGCGCCGAACCCCGCACCACCGGCACGTCGTCTCCGGGAAACTCGTACTTGCTCAGAAGCTCCCGCACTTCCATCTCCACAAGATCAAGAAGCTCCGGGTCGTCAACCTGGTCCGTCTTGTTCATGAACACCACAAGCGCAGGAACGTTCACCTGACGAGCAAGAAGCACGTGCTCACGCGTCTGCGGCATCGGCCCGTCGGCCGCGCTCACCACCAGAATCGCTCCGTCCATCTGCGCCGCTCCCGTGATCATGTTCTTGATGTAGTCCGCGTGACCGGGGCAGTCGATGTGCGCGTAGTGGCGGTTGTCCGTCTGGTACTCGACATGCGCGATGTTGATCGTGATGCCGCGCTCTCGCTCCTCCGGAGCCTTGTCGATCATGTCGTACGCCGTGAAGTTCGCGTAGTTCGACGTCGCAAGACACTTCGTGATCGCCGCCGTCAGCGTCGTCTTTCCATGGTCGATGTGTCCGATCGTCCCTATGTTCAAATGCGGCTTCGACCTCTCAAATTTCTCCTTTGCCATCGT
>Ga0334890_1000277_pt1 | contig 97212 bp, 97 predicted proteins | sample GraSluR1_MG_3_FD_207220 | JGI IMG/M metagenome (GOLD analysis project Ga0334890, IMG submission 207220) | Sludge microbial communities from methane-producing bioreactor in Wageningen University, Netherlands - Granular Sludge_31_08-R1 | ecosystem: Engineered > Bioreactor > Anaerobic >... | reverse complement strand
GGCGCTCTCGCGACATCCTGTCGCTCGCCCCCTTTCGCCTGCTCGTCTTCGCCGGTGCAACCTTAATAGTGACATCCGCAGGATGGAACATCAGGAGTACCCGCAGGGTGAAGCATCCATGCTTCGCCAACGCTCGCTTTGCATATTTATGCAACCCTATGCAACAAAAAGGGGTTTTTGCAGTAGAACCACAGTTAAAGCAGATTATTTAAAGAGTCCTGCAGCCGCAGGGCTTTTTCTATGATAGAATGAAGTTGCTATGATATATGTTTGCATAAATATACCGCCCGCCAACGCTCGCTTTGTATATTTATGCAACCCTTATGCAACAAAAGGGGTTACAATAGCTAGAAGGGGACATTGAGATGGAATCTCTTTCCGGGGTAAGGTTGGTATGGGAAGGTAAAGAGAATGAGCTTATAGAAAGACCGCTTGAATATGGCAGCAGGGTAGAAGTGGTTTATCCCCACCCTTTGTTTCAGAGCAATAATTTGTTTGGTGAAAGGCTGGATAATGTGCCACAGTTGGAACCAGCTTCATTGAATCGCATGTACCAAGGGGATAATTTGGCTGTTCTTAATCTCTTATTGCAGCAAGGCTTTGCGGGGAAAATAGACCTCATATACATTGACCCGCCTTATCTAAGCAATAGCAACTATAATTCCCGGATAAGCATAGAACATCAGGGTCAAAAATATTTTATAGAAAGATTGGCCTTTAAGGATCGGGATGAAGATTTAGTTTCCTACCTGCAGCAGCTCTATAAGCGATTGAAGCTTATGAAAATGCTGCTTTCGGAGCAGGGGAGCATCTTTGTCCACCTGGATTGGCACAGCAGCCATTATGTCAAAATATTGCTGGACGAGGTTTTTTCCAGTGATAATTTTATCAATGAGATTATCTGGTGTTATGGGGGAGGAAGTGGAACCAGGAGGCATTTTCATCGTAAACATGACCAGATTCTATGGTATGGCAAAGGAAAAGATTATACTTTTAACCCCCAGTACCGGCCGTATACCGAAGGAACCTTGCAGAGGGGACTTACCAGGGTTAAGGGCAAGAAATATAAATTGCATAAAGAAGGCGCGCTTTTGCAGGATTGGTGGGTAGATATAAATAAGATACTTAGCCCTACTGCCCGAGAGAACTTGAAATTTCCTACTCAAAAACCGTTAGCTTTATTAAAAAGAATAATAGCATCCGCTTCTAATCCTGGGGATTTGGTAGCCGACTTTTATGCTGGCTCCGGAACTACGGCCGAAGCCTGTGAAGAAATGAACAGATCCTGGATATCTTGTGATAGCAGCAAATTAGCCATACAAAGCAGCCGTTATCGTTTGCTCAGAAAAAAGGCTCGTCCCTTTCAGATAACAGAATTGATCGATGAAGGCAGTGAAGGGCAAAAACAAGGAATATTGGATTTAATAGTACCAGAAGTTTGTTCTTATGATGAGAAGCAGGCTATGGTCAAGTTAGGGATTTCCCGCTATGATTCTCCTCTTTTTCCTTTTGAAAATCGGAATTTTGTCTCCTGCCTTGATTTTTGGGAACTGGATTGGGATTATGATGGCTGTTTTTCTTCGCAATTACAAGTTATTAGAGAAAAGCCTGATTATAATCTGCCTTTACCGCTGCAGTTAAGTATTCTATTACCTAAACAAAAGGAGTATCGCATGGCCATAAAAAGCTATGATATCTTTGGTCATTCGATAATAAAAAGTTTTGCATTTTCAGGATGCAAATAAGGGGACGGCTTTCACTTAACCATCCCCCTATTTGTTTAGATTCTTATGCGATTTTGCTTCAATAGATGCCAAAGATCGATTTCCTTGTGATCTCCTAGCGGAAGCCAGGTTTCTGCAAAGACTCCCTCATCATTTATTTCTTCCTTCCGCATAAAGGTTTTTCCAGAACTGATTTCTGGATTCTCATAGTTCCCTGTTTTACTCATCATAATTGTGTTGATGCTGAATGCTTTTGGCCAGATTATGGCCCAGCATATAGACTCCAGCGATAGAGACAGCATGCAATGCCCACCAACCTGGCTCCATAAAACTAAAGGTTCCCGGATCAACTTTGTCCTGGCGCATAAGCTTCTTGGCAAATGAATTTCTTCTATCCATTAGATCAGCCAACATGAATAAAACCTCCCTTAAATTATTAACCTTCATTGCTATTTTTCCCGCCTAAGAAAGCTTCTAAGACAGTAAATAATCCCACGGTTGCTTGGAAAAAATAGAAATGTTTATTATCACTCCACTGTAATAGTGATTATTCTGCGACAACAGTGCTTTTCTTAGTCTTGGAAACAAGAAGCAGCCGGGATATACTCTTGCCAAGAACGTATTTTTATGTTATCAATGGCTTTAGGATTTTTTCCCATAGCTGTTGTCTGATGGATGTCCATAAATTAGGAGCAGATTATGATAAGAACGGAAAAAGCAGCTTTGTGTTTTCTTCATGCCATTAAAGGAATAGGCAGCAGAAGCCTTTGGAAAATAAAAGATAGTTTTGGCAGTTTTGAAAACTGCCTGAAATCGGATTCATCTCGCTTGTATGCGCTGCTCAATAGCGAAATAGCTCAGGCTATTATTTCCCAGCGCCAGCATAGTAGTATATTATTCTATTTGGAGCGGCTGGAGAATGAGGGGATTAACCCGGTGAGTTTTGAGGAATCCTCCTATCCATCAAGTTTAGGAAATATTTATAATCCACCGATGCTGCTTTATTTTCAGGGTAATATGGATTGTATTGAAAAAATCTGTCTGGCTGTTGTTGGCTCCCGGGCGGCCAGTGATTATGGCCGGACTACAGCCAGGAAACTGGTCCGCCAACTGGCTGCACGGGGGATAAGTGTGGTAAGTGGCATGGCCCGGGGGATTGACACGGAAGCTCATCGTGGAGCTCTTGATGCCGGGGGCAAAACCATAGCAGTATTGGGGAGCGGTCTTAATATTATTTACCCCCGGAGCAATAAGCGCTTATTTCATGAAATAATTGAGCAAGGAGTGGTTATCAGCGAGTTTCCCCTGGACACCAACCCTGAACCGGGGAATTTTCCCATGCGCAACCGCATAATATCCGGTATAAGCCGGGGGGTGGTTGTGGTCGAAGCCCGGGCCAAAAGTGGGGCTTTGATTACAGCAGATTATGCTTTGGAGCAGGGAAGGGATGTTTTTGCCGTTCCCGGGCCGATTAACCGGGAAAGCAGTATGGGGGCTAATAATCTAATCAAACAAGGGGCCAAATTGATTACAGGGGTTGAAGATATTATTGAGGAGTATTATGATATCACAATACCGGAAAAAGAGCTTCCGCTGCAGGAGCAATTGCTTTTTCTGGATGAGCAGGAAAAAGTCGTTGTAAACTGCCTGGCTGAAGACCCCCTGCTTTTTGATGATATAATAGCCAGTACCGGTTTTAGCATAGGGGAACTCAGCCGCCTTTTATTAAAACTGGAATTGGCAGGCATAGTAAAGTCTTTGCCGGGCAATTACTATGTTAAAGTATGACTATACAGTATGTATTAATTTTTGCAGTGGAACCCCTTATAGCCAGGGGCCACAACTACCGGTGAAAAGTGAGTTCACTACTCACTTTTAAATTATGGAGAGGTGATTATTTTTGGCAGGAAATACACTGCTTATTGTGGAATCGGCGGCCAAAGCCAGAACCTTAGGAAAATTTCTGGGCAAGGGCTATAAAATAAAAGCATCGGTGGGGCATGTTCGCGACTTGCCCAAGAGCAAATTGGGAGTCGATGTGGAGAATGATTTTGAACCCCAGTATATTACTATTCGGGGCAAAGGAGACATCCTGAAGGAGATTAAGGACGAATCACAAAAAGCCGGTCGCGTTTTACTGGCTACCGACCCTGACCGTGAAGGAGAAGCTATAGCCTGGCATCTGCAGAATGCCATGAAAATTCCGCCGGAGGAGAATTGCCGGATTGAATTCCATGAGATTACCCGTGAGGCGGTAAAAAAGGCCATTAAAAATTCGCGCCCGGTGGATTTAAGCCGGGTGAATGCCCAGCAGGCCCGCCGGGTTTTGGACCGCCTGGTAGGCTACAACCTGAGCCCTTTGCTTTGGAATAAGATTCGCAAGGGCCTGAGTGCGGGCAGGGTGCAATCAGTGGCTTTAAAGTTAATCTGTGATCGGGAAGAGGAAATAAAGAACTTCATTCCCCAGGAATATTGGACCGTAGATGCCATTTTTAATGCTGCTAAGGGCAAGAATAGCAAATTTACTGCTCGTCTGGCCAGCTACCAGGGGAAGAAAATCGAAATCAACAGTGATAAAGAGGTGGCAGCTATAGGAGAATACCTTCAAGGCGCCAATTTTACTGTGCTCAAAGTGGAAAGAAAGGAAAAACGCAAGAACCCCAACCCCCCGTTTATTACCAGTACTTTACAGCAGGAAGCTTCCCGGAGGCTTAATTTCTTCTCCAACCGTACTATGCGGGTAGCCCAAGAATTATATGAAGGTTTGGAAATTGGTAAAGAGGGTACGGTAGGATTAATTACCTATCTCAGAACTGATTCTACCCGGGTGGCCAGCTCGGCGCAAATGGAAGCCCTGGACTTTATTAATTCTACCTTTGGAGCGGAATTTGCTCCGGACAAACCCAATGAATATAAGAGTAGGAAATCAGCTCAGGATGCCCATGAAGCTATTCGCCCAACTTCCATCCAGCGGACTCCGGAGAGTGTAAAAGCGTTTTTAAGCCGGGATCAGTATCGCTTATATCAATTAATATGGAACCGCTTTGTTTCCAGTCAAATGACCCCTGCGGTTTATGATAGTTTGACTGTGGATATCTCGGCTGGAGACTACGGTTTCAGAGCCAGTTCATCACAGCTTAAATTTATTGGCTACAAAAAAGTCTACAGCGATAATGAAGAAGAAGAGCCAAAGAATAATATTCCAGAGCTTAAAAAGGGAGAAGAACTTGCACTGCATGAGTTAAAGCCGGAGCAGCACTTTACGCAACCTCCACCCCGCTTTAGTGAGGCCAGTCTAATTAAATTGCTGGAAGAAAAAAGTGTTGGCCGTCCCAGTACTTATGCTCCTACCATAGATACCATTTTAAAGCGTAATTATGTGGAAAGGCAGAACCGGCAGTTTATTCCCACAGAATTGGGCTTTATTGTAGTGGATTTACTCAAGGAGCATTTCGCCAATATTCTGGATGTGGAATTTACCGCCCGGATGGAAGGCGAATTGGATTTGGTAGAGGAAGGCAAACTGGATTGGAAAAAGGTGGTACGCGATTTTTATGAGCCGTTTCACTCTGACCTGGAGAAGGCCCGTGAGCTGGCCCAGAAGATTGAGATCAAGGATGAAGAGGCTGGTAAAGAATGCCCGCAATGTGGAAGACCGATGCTTATAAAACACGGTCGATTTGGTAAATTCATGGCTTGCTCGGGTTTTCCCGAATGTCGCCATACTCAATCAATAAATCAGGAATTGGGACTAAAATGCCCGCTTTGCCAGGGCTCTATAGTGGCTTTGAAAAGCAAGAAAGGCCGGACTTTTTATGGCTGCAGCAATTATCCTCAGTGTAACTTCCGCTCCTGGGATAAACCAACGGGGAAAACTTGTCCCCAATGTGGAGACGCGATAGTAGAAAAGTTCAATAAAAAGAAAGAAGCTACACAGATTTGCCAGAATCCCGATTGCAAGCAGAAGGTGGAAATGGGGGGTTAATTTGCAACAGGTTAATGTAATCGGTGGAGGATTGGCAGGGTGTGAGGCAGCGTATTATTTAGCGCAAAAGGGTATTAGAGTCCGGCTCTGGGAAATGCGGCCACAAAAAACTACGGCTGTACATAGAACGGCAGATTTAGGGGAACTGGTTTGCAGTAATTCCTTAAAATCCGATCAGCCCAATACCGCTCAGGGTTTGTTAAAAAGAGAAATGAGAATCCTAGGCTCCCTCTTGTTAAGCTGTGCGGAAAAGGCCAGGGTACCTGCAGGATCTGCTCTGGCAGTAGACCGGGAGCTTTTTGCCGGGCTGGTGAGCCAGGCGATTCTTGCCTGTCCCGGCATCGAATTATGCCGGGGGGAGGTAAATAGAGTGCCGGCAGGGGAATTATCTATTGTAGCTTCCGGCCCGCTAACCTCGGAGGCTTTGGCTGCTGATTTAATGCGGATTACCGGAGAGGAAAACCTCTTTTTCTATGACGCAGTGGCTCCGAGCATTAGTGCGGAAAGTTTGGACACGAATAAGATTTTCCGGGCTTCCCGTTATGGTAAAGGGAGTGCTGATTACCTGAACTGTCCCCTGGATCGTGAAGAATATGAAAGCTTTTATGAGAATTTAATAAACGCTGATATCAAGGCCGGACACAGTATTGATAAGAGCCTTTTTTTTAATGCTTGTATGCCGGTGGAGGTTTTAGCCCGCCGGGGCAAGGATGCATTAAGGTATGGTCCTATGAGGCCAGTGGGTTTAGAGATTCCGGGGAGCTCTAAGAGGGCTTATGCCGTGTTGCAACTACGGCAGGAAGATAAAGCCGGGACCATTTATGGGATGGTTGGCTTTCAAACCCGTATGCGCTGGGGGGAACAGGAGCGGATTTTTCGTTTGATACCCGGTTTGGAACAGGCGGAGTTTGTACGCTATGGGGTTATGCATCGCAATACCTACATTAATAGTCCGAAGCTTTTATGGCCCAGCCTGCAATGTAAAAAGAGGCCGGAAATCTTCTTTGCCGGCCAGATTACCGGGGTTGAAGGTTATATGGAGTCAGCTGCTACCGGAATTATAGCGGGAATTAATGCGGCCAGGTGGCTACAGGGAAAAGCGCTCTTAACCCCGCATAATGCTACCATTATTGGAGCGCTTCTTGACTTCATCAGCAACTCTTCCAGCCAGGATTTCCAACCGATGAATGCTAACTTTGGTCTTTTGCCGCCAATGGAACCACCCATAAAAGATAAGGCCCAAAGGTATCTGGCCTATGTAGAGCGAGCGTTGAATAAAATGGGTGAATTTTCAGAATCTTTGTTAAACTAGTTGTAAAGTAAAAGTTATTATGCTAGCATTTTTTTAAGCATCGAAAGAAACTAAGGAGCGATTTGACACAGCTCTGCAACGAGGTGGGGAACTAGAAACCGTTGCCAGTTTTCTTAATTTCTTAATAGGAACCCAGCTGCTTAAAGAGTGGGGACATCTTTTACCTCGTTATAGCTTCTAGAAAAGAGGCGAGTATCCTGCTTTTTCAATATATCGAAGCATTTCTTAATCATATGCGAGTGGAAAAAAGTGCTTCCAACTTTACCCTCTCCAGTTATAAAACCGACTTATCGCAGTTTTTTGCTTTTCTATCCCAAAAGAAGGGGATAAATCCGGAGGAAGTTGGAGTCGAGTTAATTAGCCACAATAGTGTTAGAAAGTATCTGGCCCAAATGCAGGAAAAGGGTTTATCTCGTGCCACTATGGCCCGAAAGCTGGCAGCTCTCAGATCCTTCATCAAGTTTTTATGCCGGGAAAATATACTGGCAGACAACCCTATAGCCGCTGTTTCCACACCCAAACAGGAGAGGAAGTTACCCAGGTTTCTTTATACTAGGGAAATAGACTTGCTGATGAACGCACCCGACCTATCTATGGCAGCCGGCAAAAGAGACCGGGCTATTCTTGAAACGCTCTATGCTTCCGGGCTGCGGGTGAGCGAACTTACAAATCTTGATAAGCCTGATATTGATTTTGGCGAAGACTATATAAAGGTGCTGGGCAAGGGCGGTAAAGAAAGAATTGTACCCTTGGGAAGCAAGGCTAGAGAGGCATTACTTCTCTATCTGCAGCAGGGAAGAGTTTACCTGGAAGCCAAGGGCCAAGCATCTCCAGCTTTATTTCTCAACAAAAACGGTCAGCGCCTGAGCACGAGGAGTATCCGCAATATCATAAACAAATATGTGGAAACTATAGCCATAAATCAAAAAGTTAGCCCCCATACCCTGCGGCATTCCTTTGCCACTCATTTGCTGAACAATGGTGCTGATCTCCGCTCAGTTCAGGAATTATTAGGCCATGTTAAATTATCAACCACCCAGATATATACTCATCTAAGCCGAGAGAAGATAAAAGATATACACCAACAAACTCATCCACGGAGGTAGAATAATGTTTCAAGCAACCACCATAATTGCGGTTAGAAAGGGCCAGCGGACCGCTATAGCTGGCGATGGGCAGGTAACCCTGGGTCAGAATACCATAATGAAACAAAGTGCAACAAAAATAAGAAGGCTCTATGAAGGAAAAGTTATAGCCGGTTTCGCCGGGGCGGTGGCTGATGCCTTCACCCTTTTTGCCAAATTCGAAGAAAAGCTCAAACAGGCTGGGGGCAACCTCAGTAAAGCAGCGGTGGAAATCGCCAGGGAATGGCGCTCAGACCGAATTCTTCGCCGCCTTGAAGCCCTCTTGATCGTAGCAGATGCGGAGAAGATTTTTATTGTTTCCGGTAGCGGCGAATTAATAGAACCTGATGATGGAATAGCGGCTATTGGCTCAGGGGGAGCCTATGCTTTGGCCGCAGCTCGGGCCTTGAATGCTTTCAGCGAGCTTAATGCCCGGGAAATTGCTGTTGAATCCTTAAAAATAGCTTCTGGTATCTGTGTCTATACCAATGAGCAGATTTCAGTTGAAGTAATTGAAAAATAGCCATAAAAGGGGAGTTCATATTGTTTAAGCTCACTCCACGGGAAATCGTCGAAGAATTGGATAAATATATTATTGGTCAGCAAGAGGCTAAGAAAGCGGTGGCTATAGCTTTGCGCAACCGCTATCGCAGGAAATTGCTTGCCGATGAACTCCGGGAGGAAATCTACCCAAAGAACATTATAATGATTGGTTCGACCGGAGTAGGAAAGACCGAAATTGCCCGGCGCCTAGCCCGGCTGGTAAAGGCTCCCTTTATCAAAGTAGAAGCCAGTAAGTTTACCGAAGTGGGATATGTTGGCCGGGATGTTGATTCCATGGTTCGTGATCTGGTGGAGACTTCAATTCGCCTGGTAAAGCAGGAAAAGATGGCCGCCGTGGAGCAAAAAGGCCGGCAGATGGCCGAAGAAAGGATAGTCGATATATTACTGCCTTTCGATGGCAGGAAGAGCAAGAGTCCTAAAAACCCCTTCGAATTTCTTTTAGGGTCAATACAGGAGAGAGACGATGTAGATGATGAAAGCGAGCGGCGCCGGAGAGAAATTGGCCAAAGAAGAGAGATTCTTAGGCAAAAGATTAATCGCCTGGAGTTGGAGGACGAGACTATTGAAATCGAGGTAGAAGAGAAAAACCCCTCTTTCATGGAGATATTTTCCGGTTCAGGGGTGGAGGAGATGGGTATTAACCTGCAAGATATGCTAGGAAACCTTATGCCTCGAAACAAGAAAAAGAGAAAAGTGAGCATTGCTGAAGCCCGCAGGATTTTAACCTACGAAGAAAGCCAGCGCTTGCTGGATATGGACGAGATTCACCGCGAAGGTATAAAACGGGCGGAAGAAGATGGCATTATATTCCTGGATGAAATAGATAAAATAGCCAGCAAAGAGAGTAATTACGGCCCTGATGTGTCCCGAGGCGGAGTGCAGAGGGATATACTCCCTATTGTTGAGGGCTCAACGGTGATAACCAAATATGGACCGGCCCGGACCGATCATGTTTTGTTTATTGCAGCGGGAGCTTTTCATGTATCCAAACCCTCGGATCTGATTCCTGAATTGCAGGGTAGATTTCCCATCCGGGTCGAGTTGGAAAGCCTGAAAAAAGAGGATTTGAAGAGGATACTTACCGAGCCTAACAATTCTCTCATTAAACAATATATAGCTTTGTTGTCAACGGAAAAACTAACCATGGATTTCACCCCGGAAGCTATTGATTATATTGCGGAAAGAGCTTATGAGGTTAATTCTCGCACCGAGGACATAGGGGCCCGTCGTTTGCATACGGTGATGGAGAAGCTTTTGGAAGACCTGCTGTTTAATTCTCCTGACATGGCGGGAGAGAAGCTGGTTATTGATATTGATTATGTTGCCGAGAGACTGGACCGTATAGTTGAAGATGAGGACCTTAGCCGCTATATCTTATAGGAGTATTTTTGAGTAAGGAGTGAGGGGTTTATCAGTCATCGGCCGTCAGGCGTTGGTCGTCGAAAGACGGAAAGCGGAGGACGGAAGACGGAGGGCGGAAGGGTCTTTAGAACGATGACTAGAAGGGGTATTCCCAACTACATCTTATTATATTCAAGGTTCTACTGCAAAAACCCCTTTTTGTTGCATAGGGTTGCATAAATATGCAAAGCGAGCGTTGGCGAAGCATGGATGCTACACCCTTCACCCTTCGGGTACGCCTAGTGTTCCACCCTACGGGTGTCACTATTAAGGTTGCCTCCCATGGACGGGAGATTGGCGCGGTACCCCTTGAGTTGCAAGTCGAGCCGTTGGTGTTGCCCATGCGTAGCGCCCTGTCGGGCACAACTGATGCTCCCTTCGGTCGCTATTAAGGACGCTGGAGCGGAATATTTATGCAAGCAAATGCATAATTATTACTTTTTGCAGCGGAATCATTCAAGCGCCCACTAACTTTTTTTTGCTGGTTGCGGCCCGGTTAACTTTTATTTCATCGCTTGTTGTCTGCCCCCGGCCATGGGGGTTGTAATTATCTATTTGAAGGAGGTTGTTGCATGTCAAAAAGTCTATTGGAAAAATCCAGAGCCATCAATAAAATTCTCCAAAAAATTGCGGGTCACCCGGTAAACTTTTTCGAGATAGCTGATGTACTATGCAGGAACCTGGAATGTACAGTTTTTATTGTGGGCAGGAGGGGGCAAATAGGAGGTTATGCTTTTACCGAAGGGGCTATATGCCAGGAGATACAGCAGTTGATTAAGCATGCGGAGCGTTTTCCGGAGAGTTTTAACCAGGAATTGCTAAACATTTACGAAACCCAAACCAACATAATCCTAAAGGATGGGCGCAAATGCCTTTTTAACCCGGATAATGTCAACTGCAGTTGTTCAGCGCGAATCTGGTCCATTACCCCGGTCTTTGGTGGTGCCAGGCGGATTGGCACCCTGATTTTTATGAGAGATAAAGTTAAATTTACAGAGGAAGATATTGTTTTAATCGAATATGGAGCCATGGTGATGGCCAATGAGATAATGCGCATCAGAACAGAAAGGATCGAGGAAGAAGCACGGAAAAAAGCCTCTGTGCAAATTGCCCTGGCTACTCTCTCCTATTCCGAAAAAGAAGCCATAGACCACATCATCGCGGAGCTCAAGGGAAAAGAGGGATTGCTGGTGGCCAGCCGGATTGCGGATAAGGTGGGAATTACTCGTTCGGTGATAGTAAGTGCTCTGCGCAAATTTGAAAGCGCCGGGGTAATTGAATCACGTTCATTGGGAATGAAAGGGACTTATATCAAGGTATTAAATGATTACCTGTTCGAAGAATTAAGGAATCAGGCTTGAGACATATCGAAGATTGCCTATAAAATGAGAGAATAGTCCTGGGGCTAACCGCGAGGTTAGTCATTTTTTTTGTTAATCAGGCAAATTGTAGCAAGGGCAGGGGAGGAAATAGAATGTTGAGGTAGAAGTATAGAAGATGGGTAAATTTTGTTAGGGGTGATGCTATGCTGGAAAGGATTCTGGAAACCAAAACGCATATTTTGCTTAACAAAGCTATGGATGTTGGTACTTTGCGTAACGATGTTATCGCTGACAACATAGCCAATGCGGATACCCCCAAATTCAAAAGAAGAGAAGTCATTTTTGAGGAAAAAATGAAAAAGGCCCTGGAAGGAACCACAGATCAGCTAGGGCTAAATCTAACCAATTCCCGGCATATCCAAATGGAAGGGAATAATATGGACATAGAGCCCGAAGTCCGGGTTTTGGAGGATCTCACTTTTCGCAATGATGAAAACAATGTGGATATTGATAACGAGATGGCCAAAATGACCAAGAACAAGATTAATTATGACGCAGTCAGCCGGAGTATGAGCAACGAGATTCGTTTGTTGCGCATGGCTATTACCGGAAGGGGGTAGTTGGTATTGGGGTTTTTGAATAGTATAGACACCAGCGCGTCAGGTCTTACGGCTCAACGCTTGCGCATGGATACCATAGCCAGTAATATGGCCAATGTGGAAACTACCCGGGTGGACAATCGAACCGGTCCCTATCGCCGGCAGGTGGTGGTTTTTGAAGCCCGTAACGCTTCAGCTCCCAAGAAACATTTTCAAAAATTTCTAGAAGAACAAAGCCAGACTTTTAATGCTGCCAATTCGGGGGTAAGAGTCAAGCAGATTCGGGAGATAAATGAAAACGAAGCACCTTACCGCCGGGTTTATGATCCATCACATCCGGAAGCGGATAATGAAGGTTATGTAAACTATCCTAATGTTAATATTGTGGAAGAGATGATAAATATGATATCTGCTACTCGGGCCTATGAAGCCAACGCCCAGGTTATAGAAGCTACCAAGAGCATAGCTATGAGAGCTCTGGATATTGGAAGATAGGGGGATGCTAAATGAAGTTGGGTGCTCTGGATAGCATCGCGCTGGCAGGTATTAACCCGGGTCAGCCCTCAGTAATGAAAGATTCGCCAGCAAATAAAGAAGGCGGTTTTTTTAATTATCTAAAAGAAGCCCTGCAGGAGGTAGATGAGCTGCAAAAAGAAGCTGCATCCAGTGCGGAAAAACTAGCGTTGGGTGACGAGACTTACTTGCATAATACCATACTGGCTTATGAGAAAGCCAATCTGGCCTTGCAATTGACGGTGGAAGTCAGGAACAAGTTAGTGGAGGCTTATCAGGAATTAATGCGCATGCAGATGTAATTGCTGTTGGGGAGTTGGATTATGGAAAGCTTTGCGGAAAAACTCAAGGAAACAGCTGGGCGAGTCGCCGGCTCATGGCAAAATATGAACTTGAACCAGAAAGTACTTGCCGGCGGAGGTATATTGCTTATTTTGGCGGCTGCTATAATCCTGGTGATTAGCAGTTCCCGGGATACAGCTTATGAAGTGCTATATACGGAATTGGACAAAAAAGATGCTTCCCAGATAACGGCCAAGTTGGATGAAGGCAAGGTGCCTTACAAGTTGGAAAATGGCGGCACTACCATACTGGTTCCTCCCGACTTAAAGGATAAAACCCGTCTTACTCTGGCCAGCGAAAACCTCCCCCGTGGGGAAACGGGCTTTGAGTTGTTTCAGGAAAGCAAATTCGGGGAAACCCAAGTCGATAAAAAAGTTAAATACCAGGTAGCTTTGCAGGGGGAATTGGCACGCAGCATACAGAGTCTGGACAAAGTGAAAGCAGCCAAAGTCAATCTGGCTTTGCCTGAGTCAACGTTGTTTTCCGATAATGAAGAGCTGCCCAAAGCTTCGGTAGTTGTTAATACCAGGGAGGAAGAAAAACTCTCTCCCAAGGAGATTCAGGGGATAATTAATCTGGTAGCCAACAGTGTGGATAAGCTCACCACTGAAAACGTGGTGATTGTTGACCAGCATGGAAACCTGGTATCGGAAAATTTGCCTATGGCGAATGGAGATATCAGTGAAACAGTAAAATGGCAGATGGCCATGAAGAGGCAGTATGAAAAGGAAAAACAGGATGCTATACAGAGTATGCTGGATAAGAGCCTGGGCCAAAACAATTCGGTTGTCCGGGTTAATGCAGAATTGGATTTTGATAATAAAGAACAGAAAGATGAGCTCTATTCCCATGATGATGCTGGTCCTTTCGTAAGGAGCGAAGAGATTAAAAAGGAATCCGGAACCGATACCACCCAGCCTGTTGTAGGTGTACCCGGAACCGACACCAATATTCCTCAATACCAGGAAGTTGACGCTGCCGGTGGGGTGTCCACCTATGACAAGAGCAGCAAGATTAGGAATTATGAAATAAACAAGACCGAGAAAGTAACTAAAGTTGCCCAGGGGGATGTCAAATACGACTATTTGACGGTTGCGGTACTGGTCAACAGTAAAGCAACCGAGCCCTTGAAATTGGGTGAAACAGAAGAAGAAAAAATAGCTACCATCCGTAATATAGTAGCCACTGCTTGTGGTCTGAGGGAAAATCGGAAAGATGAGAGTGTTCGCCTGGAAGATAACATATCAGTGGCTTTTGTTGATTTTTATACCGAACCCCAGGCGGAAGCTCCCGGGGGAACAATGGATCAAATAATGCGCTCCCCTCTTACCCCGTGGTTATTAGCGTTTCTAGTCGTCCTCATAATTCTCCTGGCTTGGTGGTTGATGCAGCGCCGAGAGAGAAGGCGGGCTGAGGAAGAAGCAGAAGAGGCCGGCATTGATACGCTGATACAGGAGGAAATAAGGGTGGAAGACCTGATAGATACCGGCTTGAGTCCGGAAGAAAAAGAAAGACGAAAGATTAGAGAAGAGATTGACCGGATTATTAATGAAAATCCGGAAATCGCGGCCCAGGTGCTCAAGACCTGGCTGGCAGAAGAATAGGGGTGGTCACAACTGGCAACCAAGACTAGTCTAAGTGGTAAGCAAAAAGCAGCGAACTTTTTAATATTTCTGGGTCCAGAGAAGTCAGCGAAGCTATTCCAGCATATGAATGAAGAAGATATTGAACAGTTAACCCTGGAAATAGCCAATGTTCGTAAAGTGCCCACGGAGAAAATGGACGAAATATTCCGTGAATTCTATGAAATGTGCCTGGCCAGCCAGTTCATCGGTCAGGGAGGAATAGACTATGCCAAGGAAGTGCTGGAAAAGGCTTACGGCATGGAAAAGACCATGGAGATTATCGGGAGGATATCATCTTCCTTGCAGGTTCGTCCTTTTGATTTTATTCGCAAGACCGAACCTTCCCATTTATTGAACTTTATTCAGTCCGAACACCCGCAGACCATAGCCTTGATATTGGCTTATCTGGATGCGGAAAAGGCCGCCGTCATTTTAGGAGCTCTGGCTCCGGAAAGACAAGCGGAAGTAGCCAAGAGGATAGCCATAATGGATACCACTTCACCCGAAATAATCAAAGAGGTGGAAAGGATTCTGGAACGCAAGCTGTCTTCCATAGCGCCGCAGGAATTGACTGCCGCCGGTGGCGTCAAGGCAGTGGTGGAGATTATAAATCGAGTAGATCGAAGTACGGAAAAGACTATTATGGAAACCCTGGAGGTGCAGGATCCCGAGTTGGCAGAAGAAATCAAGAAACTGATGTTTGTATTCGAGGATATTGTCATGATAGACGATCGTTCGGTGCAAAGAGTCTTGCGCGAAGTGGAATCTCAGGATTTGGCCCTGGCCTTGAAAGGTGCCAGCAACGAGGTATCCCAGAAGATTTACCACAATATGTCCACCCGGGCCTCAGATATGCTGCGTGAAGATATTGAATTCATGGGACCGGTAAGATTGCGGGATGTGGAGGAAGCTCAGCAGCGTATAGTTAATATTATTCGCCGTTTGGAGGACTCTGGTGAGATAGTAGTTGCCCGAGGCGGAGGAGATGAGGTAATTGTCTAAAGTAATCAAGGGTTCTGATATGCTCTTATTTCAGCCCAAGGTAATAGATCTTACTGCCATCTATGAATTAAAAAAGCAGGCAGAGGCGGAAAAATTGGAGGCAACGGAAGAAATCACTGAGGAAGATTTACTGAGCAATGACATAGCCTTAAAACAACTGGAATTAAAAGAACTGCAGTTGGAGGCTGAAAGGATAGTTGACGAAAATGAAAAGATAGTCAGGGAGTTGCTGGAAAAAGTCCGGGAGGAAGCCAGAACCATAATAGCCGAAGCCCAGGAAGAGGCTGAAGTAATCCGGCAACAGGCCCTGGAAAAGGCTGAAGAACTGTTGGTTAGCAAGCAGAAAGAAGGATATGAAAACGGTCTCAAAAAAGCCCAGGAGGAAATTGAAGCCGATCGCTTATCAGCAATGCAAGAAAGCCAGAGGATACTGGAGGAAGCCCGGCAAAGCAAGATTCAGATAATGAATTCCAGCGAAGCCGACATGGTGCGCCTGGTTATGGCGGTAAGCAGGAAGGTAATTGGAGGCGAACTGGAAACCAACCCTCGGGTGATTATCAATATTATCCGGGAAGGCCTGAACTACCTGGACAACCCCCAAAACGTAACCGTCTATGTCAATCCCCTGGAAGTAGATAAGATATTAGAGGTAATGCAAAGCGAATCTTTTAACGATATTGGAAGTAATGAAATCCCGTTAAAGATCACGCCTGATAAACGTATACAAGCGGGTGGATGTACCCTGGAGAGCGATGCCGGATCAGTCGATGCCCGCCTGGAAACCAGGATTGCCAGCGTGGAAAAAGCCATTCAGGAAGTGGCTCCCGATGAATAAAGCGCCGGCTCTTCCGTTGGAAAAATACTTGGATGCACTGGACAAAACCACCACCTGCCAGCTTAAAGGCCGGATATCGCAGGCTATCGGCCTGACCATTGAAGCTACCGGCCCCCGGGTAAGAATGGGGGAACTCTGCTTTTTACAAACCAATTATTCCGATCGCCAGCTGGTTCCAGCGGAAGTAGTTGGTTTCAAAGATAAGAAGATACTGCTCATGCCTCTGGGCAATTTGGAAGGTATTGGCCCGGGTAGCGAATTGCTGGCCAGCGGAACTACTCTGAGGGTTCAAGTGGGAATGGAACTGGTGGGCCGGGTTCTTAATGGATTGGGTGAACCGATTGACGACAGAGGCAGGATAAAGTCCGAGACTACTTATCCGGTGACCAACCAACCCCCCAGTCCCCTGAAAAGAAAACGCATCACTGAAGTTTTGCAGGTAGGGGTAAAAGCCATCGATGGTCTGGTTAGCATAGGCAAAGGCCAGAGAATGGGAATACTGGCGGGCAGTGGAGTGGGTAAGAGTACCTTGATTGGGATGATTGCCCGCAATACGGAAGCTGATATCAATGTTATTGCTCTTATCGGGGAGCGGGGGCGTGAAGTCCGGGAGTTTTTGGAGCGCGACTTGGGGGAAGAAGGCCTGGCAAAATCCGTAGTAGTAGTAGCAACATCGGATCAGCCTGCCCTGGTTAGATTGAAAGGTGCCTTTGTCGCTACCAGTATTGCCGAATACTTCCGTGACCAGGGCAAAGATGTACTATTCTTGATGGATTCCGTAACCCGTTTTGCCCTGGCCCAGCGTGAAGTTGGCCTGGCCATTGGTGAGCCGCCGGCTACCAGGGGCTATACTCCTTCAGTGTTTGCCATGCTGCCTAAACTCTTGGAGAGAGCAGGTACTTCGGAAAAGGGAACCATTACCGGACTGTATTCCGTGCTGGTGGAGGGTGATGACCTGAATGAACCAATAACTGATGCGGTACGGGGAATATTGGATGGACATATTGCCTTAAGTCGAAGCCTGGCGGCCATGAATCTCTACCCGGCTATTGATGTGGGGCAGAGCATAAGTCGTGTTATGATTGATATAGCATCTCCAAAACATATCAAAAACGCCAATCGCTTCAGGAGCATACTGGCCACCTATGAAGAAGCTCGGGACCTCATTGATATTGGGGCCTATAAGAAGGGCTCCAACCCTCGCATAGATGAATCTATTGCCTTGATTGATAAATGCCAAAACTTTATTAGACAGGATATCTACGATGAAGCCAATATAACTACCACTTTGGAAAACCTGGAAGAAGCTGTTCGTCTATAGAGGTGAGCCGTAATGAAAGCATTTCGTTTTAGATTGCAGACCAAACTGGAGATTTGCACCCGCCAGGAACAAATAGCCTGGGAAGAAATGCAGAGCCGCCTTAAGGAACGCGAGCTCTTGCTGGAGGAATTACAGTACCGGGAGCGAAGGTTGCTGGCAGTGGAAGAAGAAATAAGGCAGGATAGCTGCAAAGCTCAAGGGTTTCAAGCCCTGTTGCTTAAGAGAGAATTCGTTCCTGTACTCGTAATGCAGATAGTACAGGCAGAACAAAACCTGTCCCAGGCCGAAGCCAGAGTGGAAGAAGCCCGGGTACTGCTGTTAGAAAGAAAGCGAGAAACCAGTACCCTGGAAAAATTAAAAGAACGGGCCTGGCAGGAATACCTTTTAGAACTCCAACAGGAGGAACAAAAGATTATTGATGAAATAGCTATCAACAATCATTTTCGCAGGGATCTGGCTTAAGGTCTGTTTGAAAAGTATGAGGAGTGAAGGGTAAGGGGTGAGGGGCTTATTTATTTTCTAACCCATAATCCTACTGTTCAACAACCGCTAAATCATACTTAATCTGCGTAAATCTGTGTCAAAAATATTGGAGTCCCCTGGCCCATTTTCATCATTATTTATGGCTCCTGGCCACGGGGGTTAATTAAGAATTGGAGAGTTTTTAGAACTATGATATTGAAAAAAATTAAAATTTTGCTGGTTTTTTTATCACTTCTGGTTTTGCTGGGCGGAGGCTATTACCTTCTGCTCTATGTAAACCTGCTTTCAGCCCCGGCTTTTCTGAAAAATGCGCCTCTCTTGGGTAACTTTGTCTCTCGGAGCTCGGAACAGGTCTCCCGGCTTCAGTATGAAGAAGCCTTCAAGCAAAAGGAAAAGGCTATGACGGAGAACCAGAAATTACGCCAGACCCTGCAGAATAAAGCAGAGGAGATGGAAAATACCAGAAAGAGCTTGGCTGATTTAAAGAAAAAGCTCAAACTTAGCGAGCAGGAAGACGATAATCTTAAAGAGGAGATTGCTCAGCTCAATAGTGAAATACTGGACTTGAAAAGCAAGCAGGAAAGCAAAACCGCCGCCTACAAGGATATGGCTGCCTATTTCAGCGAAATGAAGGCCAAAACAGCCGCCGATATTCTATCCCGCTTGGATGATGAGGATGTAATAGGGATTTTCAGCCAGATGGAAAATGATACGGTGGCCGAGTTGATGCAGAATATGGATGCTGCCAGAGCGGCTCGGATAAGCAAGAAAATGCTGGTGGCAGCACCCTGAGAATCCTGGGGGGGTAAGGTCTGGGCAAGAGAAAGTATAGATTTCTTGCTCAGACCTGGCCCCGCCGGGAGAATAAAACTGGATAAAAGTGAGAGTGAGGATTGAGGGGAGATTTCTCAAAAAGGTTCATCTCACCATAGCTCTGCGGCACTTTTAGCCGTTGTTTGTGATATCCGTTCCCTTCTTGGTATCTAGCAAAACTCTCCTCGGGGTACAACAGAATAAAGGAGGTGATAAATTGACAGGATTGGACATGGTAGCAGTTGCTCCTAAAGCTGAAGGCGCTACCAATACCTCTCCGCTTAGGAATCCTGTTGCCAAAGGAAAAAATGAAAATGATTTTCCAAGACAATTGAAAAAAGCTTCATCAAAGCAAAGTGTGCGACAGGAAAGTAAGGGAGCAGGCAGCTTAAGGGAAGCAACTACTGCGAAGCTCAAATTTCTAAAAAATAGCGGAGAGCAAGAAAGAGCTGGACCGGGAGCCGAAGTAATATCGGAGAGTTGCCATATTTCGGAAAAACAAGAAGCAACTCCTCCCCCAAATGCAGCCGAAAAAGAGAGGGAGCTTGCCGGGCTGCCCTACCCCTTATTGCTGGCAGGAGCGGATGTTAATCCAAAGCCAATAGGTGAGGAATTAAATCTAAAAGCGGGAGCGGAATCTAATCCAGAGATGGAAAACATGACACTGCCCAGGGAAGATGGCAAGTCGCTTCCGGATGATAATGCGGTCAAAAACGCTACTGGTCAGTTTTCCAATCTGGGAGATGGTAAACTGTTTCTTATTGAGAATTCGGCATTGTTTCCAACTACTTCTTCTCAGGAGGAAGCTACAATTGCTTCGGTAGTAAAATTGGCTGCCGCTTTGAGTGGAGATTTAACTCCAGGAACAGAAATAATAAAACATTCACTAGATGGAAAAACCATCTCTTTGCTGGAAGAAGCCGCTAAGAGAAAGCCTGAGCCAGCTTTTAATGCTGCCCGAGAGCTAGCCATCAAAGTCGCCAGCGAGGGGGAATCCGGTATTTCAGCAGCTGGGGAAGAACTGCTCGCAAGTGGAAAGAAATCCTATGCACAGGTACCAGCAGTGATAGTGAAGAATGAAACCGGCACAAGCCCGCAGGAGCAAGAATCCCTGGTTTTAGCAGGTAAGCTTCAAGCTAATGAAAGCCAGCCGGGGAATGAACCGAGGTTAAACCCGGCAACGCCAGAGAAGGAAGCAGCGAGAACTCCCCAGCCAGGCAGCTTCCAGTCCCAGCCGGAAAAAGCCGGGCAAGAAATAGCTGAGCAGTTTCCCTTTAATGAGCGCATGCAGCTGGGGGAACAGGGTCAGGAAACCAAAAAACTGGGTATGAAAGTGGAAGTGCAGCTTAATAACGGGAAGGAAAACAATATGCCCTTGCTTAGTAAAGCGGCAGGAGAACCGGTAAAAGCTGGATATGGCCCGGCAGCACTAGCGGTATTATTGGCCAAAGCCCAGGGCAAAGGAGAAAAGCTGAGTGGCAAGGACCAGGCAGAGCATACCAAAGAGAATCTTTTAGATGGAAAAGGGACAACAGGGGATAAGTCCGACAATAAAGGTAGTCTCGTTAAAGGAGAAGTAGTGTCCTTCAGGTTGCCTGAAGCAGCAGCCAAACCTCAGTCTGAAAATAATGCAGCAGAAGAGCTCAAGCTGGCAGAGAATGACAAGAACCAGCCCCTGAAAGCAAATATGCCGGAAAAAGAGCCAGCAGAACTTCCCGAGAACAGGGAAAGCGGGAAAAACTTGCCCGGGTTTAAGATGGAGCATACGCTACAGGATAACAATTTTCGCAATGTAGGCAAGCCCATACAGGAAAGAAGCTGGGTAGATCCGGAAAAGTTTATGGAACAAGTGGTTAGAAAAGCTGAAGTGATGATAAAACAGAACTCTTCGGAGATGAGGATTCAGCTTCACCCGGAGTTTCTGGGAAAAATGACCATCAAGCTGGTGCTGGAGGATGGGTTGCTAACCGCCAGGTTTATTACGGAAAACCATCAGGTCAAGCATCTGTTGGACAGCAATCTCAACAGCCTTAGACAAAGCCTGGAGAGTCAGGGAATCAGGGTGGAGAAGACCGAAGTGAATGTGCAATTGAACAACGGAGGTTTGTTCGATGGTTCCGAAGGCAGCCGACAGGATTTGTGGGAGCAGCCGCGCTTTTCTTCGCAGTATAACTCGAGCGAAGCGGGCAGCGATGCTTACCAGGCAAGCAGCATCGGGGATGAACTGCTGGAAGACGGCTTGATAGAATCAGGCGAAACCAATGGGATAAGCGCAGACGGCAGCATGAATTTCCTTATTTAGGAGGTGAAATTATGGACAGCAGCCAGGTTAAGTGGGAAACAGTTCCCTGGCTGAGCAACGAACCCCAGAGCAGCAAAAGCAGCAAAGAAATAAATAAGGGTCTGGATAAAGAGGCTTTTTTAAAACTACTCTTAACCGAGCTCAAATACCAGGATCCGATAGAGCCGGTCAAAGACAAGGAATTTATTTCTCAGATGGCTAATTTCAGTTCCCTGGAGCAGATGACCAATCTGAACAGCAGTTTTAACAAGCTTTCCGCCACCCTCAACAGCGGAATCTTGCCGGGTCTGGTAATGCAGCAGAGCAGTACCATGGTGGGAAGGGAAGTTTTTTATACTGATCCCGATTCGGGTGCATCCAGTAACGGTATAATTTCATCGGTAGTTTTTCGCGAGGGAATACCGTATTATGTCATAGACGACAAAGAGATTACCATGAACAATATTAGCAGACTGGGAGCAATAAATGTGGGGTACAGTGATGCCCTTTTGGAGCAGATTCTGGCCACTCTGCTCAACATGCAGAATTCCATGTCTTCCGGAGAGGATGATTAAATTGACGGGAAAGATTTATTTTCCTCCATCAACACTAATACAACCAGCACCAAGCAAACAGGATAAAGCGGTAAAGCCACCGGTGGGAGGTAGCTTTAACCAGGTTTTGACTCAGAAACTGGCTGGTGATTTGAAGTTTTCCCAGCATGCGCGAGAAAGGTTAAAGTCCCGTAACATAGAACTCAGCAGTACGGATATGAACAATATCCAGAATGCGGTAAACAAGGCCAGGGAAAAAGGCGCCCGTGATTCCCTTATTCTGATGCCGGATCTGGCTTTGGTAGTAAGCATCAAGAATAATACCGTAATTACCGCTGTGGACGGGCAGCATCTAAAAGAAAATATATTTACCAATATTGACAGTGCCGTAATAGTTTAAGGCCGGACCTCTTTAGAGGAAGCCTTGGGGGATGCGGAATGAGAGAAGCGTTCCTGGATAATTTATTCTATTCCGGTCTGGCTAAATAATTAGCAAGGAGGTCATGTAGAAGATGATGCGTTCCATGTATTCTGGGGTTTCGGGATTAAGAAACCATCAAACCAGAATGGATGTAATCGGCAATAATATTGCCAATATAAATACAGCTGGCTACAAAAAGAGCCGGGTGGTTTTTCAGGATACCCTCTACCAGACGATGAGAGGTGCTACTCGCCCTGATAGTTCCGGTAGTCGAGGAGGTACCAATCCTATGGGTATTGGCCTGGGGATGTCGGTAAGCAGTATTGACCAGATTCATACCGGGGCACCAACCACAGCTACCAATAAACTTTTGGATATGGGAATCGATGGCGACGGTTATTTTATGATTCGCCATGGTCAACAGAAATATTTCACCCGAGCAGGAAATTTTGAACTTGATACCAAGGGCAATCTGGTCCACACTGCCAATGGATACTATGTGCAGGGCTGGGTTACCAAAATCGACCCTGTAACGGGGCAATGGAATCTGGATTGTTCCCGAGAAGTAGAGACAGTCGACATAAGTGGTTTACTGGCCTGTGATCCTCAAGCTACCAAAGAAATGAGCTTTAGTGGTAATTTAGATGCGGAAATTCCCTTTAAGCAAGTAGACCCGGAAGATGAGAGCATTTACCCGGGCACCCAGGAGTCGATTATTACCTCCATGGATGTCTGGGATTCTCTGGGGAAAAAGGAAACGGTTTATTTCCGCTTTTTCAAGTACGATGTTGAAGCAGGTCCCCCCAGACTTTCCAACTGGGCTGTTGACGTATCGTTAAATAATCCCCTGTTTGAAAATGCTAAAGACTACGATTCTACATCAGATTTCTCTACTGTAGACTTATCTGTAGATCCACCAGCAGGAGAAACCTTGACCACTGGCGAAACGGAGATTGTCCGCTTGTTCAATCTACAATTTGATGATAACGGGAAGGTGGTTTTAGCGGGGACTCCTGATGATCCCGAACCCAAAACCGTTGATTTAGTAATTGATCGTGCTTCCGAGGCAGCTGAGGATATTGAGTTTAAAATCGATTTTTCTGCCATGACCCAATTTGCGGGCAATTCGGTTACCGAGATCGCTCAGAATGGTTACGGTATGGGTAGCCTGAGCAGTTATACCGTAGGTATTGACGGTGTCATCAGAGGTTCCTATGATAATGGTGAAACCAGAGACCTGGCCCGGGTGGCTCTGGCTCGTTTCCAGAACCCGGCGGGTTTAACGCAATTAGGAGGAACCATGTTTCAGAAATCAGTTAACTCGGGAGAAGCAGTGGTTAGTCCACCCACCGAGTCGGGTATGGGAAAGATAGTTCCCAGCAGTCTGGAAATGTCCAATGTTGACTTATCGGAAGAGTTTACTGACATGATTGTTACCCAGCGAGGCTTCCAGGCTAATTCCCGTATTATTACCACCTCTGACGAGATGATTCAGGAACTGGTTAATCTCAAACGCTAATAAACACCTCTCTCCAGGAGGATAAATCCTCCTGGAGAGAGAATATAATGTATTAAAATGTTTTTCTAGAAATAATTTCATTCGGTTTTAGTGTTTAGCGAAAGGAACCTAATAATTATGATTTACCTGACCCGTTTAAACGGCGAGAAAATCATGGTAAATATCGACATGATTGAACTCATGGAAGAGACCCCGGACACGGTGGTTACTCTCAATACGGGGAAAAAATTTGTTGTAAGAGAGAGGATATGGCAAATCCGGGAAGAAATAATTAGATTCAGGAAACAATCGTTTACCAACTTGAAAAAGTAGACCGGACAGGGGGGGAGAGTTGTGGCTGACGAAAAAGATAGTGAAGTGAAGCCCAGGTTGGATATCAATATCGACATGAAGCTGATTATTATCGGTTTACTGGTATTCGTGGTAGCAGTTGGAGGTTCATATTTTCTTATGAAGAGCCTCATGGCACCGTTGATTCCCAAGCAAGAAGGCGCGGGAAAACTGATGACCGGGAACCTGGTAGAAGTAGGGGAATTTACCACCAACATCAATGATATTAATGGACAAAGGTTTTTAAAGGTAAAGGTCACCGTGGAAGTCAGCACGGATGACAAAAAAGCCCAGGAGAAGATTACCCAGTATATGCCGGTGATAAAAGACAGTATCCTTACTATTATATCTTCCAAAACAGTAGCTGACCTGGATGTCAGGAATAGAAACAACCTGAAGGCGGAGATAAAAAACGATTTGAATGCCAAGATTGGCGCTAACACGGTTTTGAATGTATATTTTACCGACTTTATTATGCAATGATTCTTGAGCAATAGTTAAGCAATAGTTAAGCAATAGTTAAGCAATAGTTAAGCGATTGGTAAAACTATAGCTAAACAACCGTTCATCAACTGTTTATCAACCGCTAAACAACTGTTCAAAATCTTAATGGTAAAGTTATAGCCTGGGGGGGTTATAATGAGTGAGGTCTTATCTCAATCGGAAATAGATGCCTTGTTATCTGCCTTGAGCGACGGTTCGGTTGATGCTGACCTGCTTAAAGAAGAAGAGCTGAAGAGCAAGGTTAAGGTTTATGATTTTCGCAGGCCCAACAAGTTCTCCAAGGATCAGATACATACCCTGCAGGTTATATATGAAAACTATGCTCGCACTCTGGGGACTTATCTTTCCGGGCAGTTGCGCGTTCCCTTGCAGGTGGAATTATTGTCGGTGGAACAACTGACCTATGAGGAGTTTATTCGTTCCATACCAAACCCAACCATACTCAATATTTTCTCCCTTTATCCCCTGCATGGCAGTGCTATAATGGAAATTAACCCTAACCTGGGATTTGCTTTTTTAGACCGGCTCCTGGGAGGACCGGGCTATGCTCCCAGCAAGGCTCGTGCTCTTACGGAAATTGAACAGACGGTGATTGAGCGCTTATCCCAGCGGATGCTGGATTACCTGGAAGAGCCCTGGGGGAGCATTATTCATATTGAACCTTCCCTGGAACGAGTGGAGACCAACCCCCAGTTTACCCAACTGGTTCAACCTACGGAAATCATGATAATTGTTTCTCTGGAGACCCGAATGGGTGATGTGATGGGGATGATAAATATCTGTATACCTTTCCTGGTTTTGGAGCCTATCCTGGATAAATTAAATGTACACTATTATTATTCGACCGCCGCCCAGGAGAGGTCGCCGGCCAATATTGCGGCTATAAGGACCAAGTTGGAAAATACCACTATTCCCATCAAGGTAGTAATGGGTAAAACGGTGATAACGGTAAGAGATTTGCTGGCTTTGTCGGTGGGAGATGTCATACCCCTGAATCGGAATATCAGTCAGGAGTTAGATATTGTTATAGGCAATAGAGCCAAATTTCTTGGGAAGCCTGGAGTTTTTGCCAACCGGATGGCAATACAGGTTACCGGGATTGTAGAGGAGGAAAGTGAATGAATGATGGAATCCTATCTCAGGAAGAAATAGATGCCCTGTTGACGGGAAGTTCTCCAGTTACTGATACTATCGGCAGCAGTAGCGACCCTGTCTCCACTTCTTCCATAAATCTAAGTGATTTTGAAAAGGATACCCTAGGAGAAGTGGGCAATATCAGCATGGGAACGGCTGCTACCACACTGTCTACCCTGCTGCGCAAGAAAGTATCCATTACAACCCCTGATGTATCGGTTACCAATCCGGAAGAATTACAATTGCTTTATCCTTTGCCTTTTGTGGTAGTAGAGGTCAGTTATACGCAGGGAGTAACGGGAACCAATGTCCTGGTCATCAAGGAGGAAGATGCTGCCATTATAGCCGATTTGATGATGGGAGGAGATGGTCTATCTGCCGAAGGAAAAATCTTGGGAGATCTGGAATTGAGTGCAGTGGGGGAAGCCATGAATCAGATGATGGGTTCGGCCACCACCAGCCTATCCTCCATGTTTAACCAGAGGATTGATATTGCGCCGCCGCAATTGACCGTCATAGATATGGGAAAAGAGTTCCTACAGTTGTCGACCAGTTTTGATGATGTGGTTAAAATAAAATTCAAAATGGAGATTGAGAATCTGATCAACAGTGAAATCATGCAGATCATTCCCATGGAGGCAGTGGAGAACATAATGTCCATACTTATGGGGAGTACGGCTGAGGAATCCAGCGCCGAAGCGGTAATGGAAGAGCCTCTTGTCAGCATGCCACCACCAGAAACAAAAGCAGCGGCAGTTGCTGCCCCCCGCCAGGCAGAAATAGCAATTTCACCACCACCGCAAGAACCGATTTATGGCCAGGCTTTTGCACAAAGTCCCCGGGAAATGAATACCCGGCCACAATTTGCTGTTCAGCCGGTTCAATTTGCTCCTCTGCAGGAGAGCAATATGCTCCATAGCCCCCAGAATCTCGATCTCATTATGGATGTTCCTCTGGACGTATCGGTAGAATTGGGAAAGACCAAAAAAACTATAGGAGAGATACTGGAGTTGAATCAGGGTGCCATAATTCAGTTGGATAAATTAGCTGGAGAACCGGTTGATTTGCTGGTTAACGGCAAGCTCATTGCTAAGGGAGAAGTTGTCGTAATCGATGAAAACTACGGTATTCGCATTACCACCATAATAAGTCCGATAGACCGTATGAATAAGCTACAATAATTGCTGGGGAGGTTTACCATGGGGAAAAGAGTATTGATCGTTGATGATGCTGCTTTTATGAGGATGATGATAAAAGATATATTAAGTAAAAACGGCTATACTGTTGTGGGGGAGGCGGAAAACGGTAATGTAGCTATAGAAAAATACAAGGAACTGAAACCGGATCTGGTAACCATGGATATAACCATGCCGGAGATGGATGGTATAGCTGCGGTTAAAGAGATAAAAGCATTAGATCCCGCAGCTCGCATCATAATGTGCAGTGCCATGGGCCAGCAAGCTATGGTAATCGATGCCATACAGGCCGGGGCCAAAGATTTTATTGTAAAACCTTTTCAACCGGAAAGAGTGATTGAAGCAGTAAGCAAAGCACTGGTCTAACTAGCTGGTTTGGAAGTGAGAGATATGATTGCCTGGCGTAAAAGGATTTTCCCTCTGGCAATCCTGGCCTTGCTTGTAATAGCTATGCTGGCTGGGAATGTTGGGGCCATTGATAATATGAGTGATTTGAACCAGGAACTGGACAAAGAACTTTCCAGTAACGATCGCTCCTCCAGCCTGTGGTTGGATCTCCTTAAACTTATTGTGGTGTTGGGACTGATTATTGCTGCTGCCTGGTCGGTGATCCGCATATTCGGAAAACAGGTTAATCAAAAAATGCAAGGAAGCTGGTTACACGTGGTTGACGAGGTGATTATGGGTCAAAACCGGGGCATAGTCTTATGTGAAATTGGTGAAAAGCTGTATGCTATTGGAGTCACTGATCATAGCATTTCTTTTCTTTTTGAGGTAGACAACCCTAAACTCCTCGAAGAGATTAGTCAGATAGATATTTCGCCCGGGGATAAGCTGACCGGGGCTGGTTTATCGGAGCTCAAAAAGAAACTAAGCACTTTGGGGTTCAGGAATTCCAAGCCGGATCGGAAAGATTTCAGCCTGCTTATGGGTGAACAGGTCAGGCGATTAGAACAGCTTTCATATAAGAGTATGGAGGAAAAAAGGCTTGGCAGCAAAAGAAGTGATGAAAACAAAGACTAATATATGGGGCTTATCCTATGCCAAAATACTATTTCTGCTTTTCTTGATTCTGCTGGTTTTTCCCGGCACAGTGGCCGCAGAACCATTGCAGTTACCTAATCTGAACCTGCAAATTGGTGGAGGGGCAGGTGAGCCCCAAGACTTGTCCGTAGCCTTGCAGCTAATAATACTTATTACCGTCCTTACCCTGGCTCCTGCCATATTGATTATGCTAACCTCTTTTACCCGGATCATGGTAGTACTGGCCTTTATTCGAACTTCACTGGCCACCCAGCAGATGCCCCCCAACCAACTCTTGATTGGTATGGCTCTTTTTCTTACTTTTTTTGTCATGGCCCCAACATTTCAAGAAGTAAATTCACAGGCTTTGCAGCCTTATTTTAAGGGAAAAATCACCCAGGAGCAAGCCTTTGAAAAAGGGATGAATCCCTTGCGAAGTTTTATGTTTAAACAAACCCGGGAAAAAGATCTGGCTCTTTTTGTGAAAATGTCCAAGATGGAAAGGCCGCATAATTTTAAAGACATTCCCAACTATGTTTTGATTCCTTCTTTCGTAATCAGCGAATTGAAGACGGCTTTCCAGATAGGCTTTATTATCTTTATTCCTTTTCTGATAATTGATATGGTGGTGGCCAGCGCATTGATGTCCATGGGCATGATGATGCTGCCTCCGATGATGATTTCACTGCCCTTTAAGATACTGCTCTTTGTTCTGGTTGATGGCTGGAACCTGGTTATACAATCCTTGATACTGAGTTTTAAATAATTTTGAGGGTATGAAGCAAAGTCCTGGCAAGTGGCAGGAGAGGAGAAATCTGCATTGTACGAGAATATAATTCTGGGAATAGCCAATGAAGCTTTAATAGTGGTTTTGCTGCTTTCCGCTCCGGTTCTGGGGGCTGCTTTGATTACCGGTTTGCTTATAAGTATTCTACAGGCCACTACTCAACTGCAGGAGATGACCTTGACCTTTGTGCCCAAAATAATTGTAGTTTTTTTGGTGATAATTATTTTCGGACCCTGGATGCTCAATGTAATTACTGCTTTTACTCATGACCTTTTTCTGGCTATCCCTAGTTTTGTTACGATATAACTGTGTTGAGATTGCTCCGCAGTTTCTTCCGATGCTTAAAAAAAGGACGGTAAAGGTATATGCCCTATGCTTTGGAAAGCTTTTTCTTTTTGTTGGCCCGCCTGTCCGGACTTTTTATCACTGCTCCCATATTCAGCAGCAGGATGATGCCGGGGCGGGTTAGAGCTTTAATTGTTATAATGCTGGCGGCTACCCTGGCCTATTTTGTACCGGTGGAATATAGCCGGAATATCAATACGCCCAGTTTGTTCATAGCGGCTCTGGCGGTGGAGATCTTTATCGGTTATACCATTGGCTTTGTTATTTATGCGGTTTTAGCCACCATACAACTCTCCGGGCAGCTAATGGATATGCTGATGGGGTTTTCCATTGTAAATGTGGTTGACCCGCAGTCAGGGACCCAAATCCCCTTAATGGGCAACTTTACCCAAGCCCTGGCTTTATTGACTTACCTGGCTATTGATGGTCATCATTATCTTCTGCAGGCATTAGCCCAGAGCTATGCCATAGTTCCGGTTATGAGTGCCCATTTGCCGGGCGGTTTTTTGGAACTGCTGGTGGAAGTAGGGACTTATATCTTTGTGGTGGCGGTAAAGATTGCGGCGCCCATGCTGGTCGCCATTTTGACCAGCGATGTGGCTATGGGTTTTATAGCCAGAACCGTACCGCAGATGAATGTATTTCTGGTGGGGCTGCCCTTAAAAATATTTTTGGGCTTGATCACCCTGCTTTTTCTTTTACCCATTTATCTCTGGGTATACAATGTTCTTTTTGCCGAGTTTTTCGGCTATCTGGATCGAATTATTCTTTTTATGGGGTAAAGAATTATGGAGGAACAATACCGGTATTTCCTCATGGACCTGCAGCTTTTTGCGGATGATGGCATGGGGGAGAAAACAGAAAAGGCTACACCACGTCGGCGGGATGAAGCCCGGAAAAAAGGCCAGGTATTCAAGAGTACCGACCTTAACTCAGCCATTATTCTTATCGCTGGCTCTGTGGCCAGTTTTATGGCCTTTCCCTATATGATCAATAATCTAAAATCCTTCACAACTTTATACCTGTTGCAGAGAACCCAGCAGGATTTTTCCAATGATTATATATATTTCATGTTGCTCGAGGTCTTAATTATAATGGGAAAAATGATTTTTCCCATATTTTTGACTACTTTCATAGTAGCTCTGCTAATTACCTATTTGCAGGTGGGATTCGTCTTTAGCGGGGAAAGCCTGACCCCCAAGCTGGAAAGGCTTAACCCGGTGGAAGGATTTAAAAGGATCTTTTCCAAGCGAGCTCTGGTGGAGTTGGGCAAATCTTTGCTCAAGGTAATAGTGACCGGATATATAGTATATTCGGTAATGAGAAAACATTATATCCTTTTCCCTCGTTTTATTGACATGGAGCTCATTGCCGGCTTGCAGGTCTTAAGCAGTATCGTTTTCGAGATGGCGATGAAAGTGGGATTGGTCTTTATCATTATAGGGATAGCAGATTATATCTTTCAATGGTATGAGCATGAAAAGTCGCTGAAGATGAGCAAATATGAGATTAAGCAGGAATACAAACAGACAGAAGGAGACCCGCAGCTGAAATCACGGCAGAGACGAATTCAAAGGGATATAGCCATGCAGAGGATGATGGCTGAAGTTCCTAAGGCTGATGTAGTTATAACTAATCCGACTCATTTTGCAGTAGTATTAAAGTATGAGGCTTCAAAAATGGATGCTCCGGTGGTGGTAGCCAGGGGTAAGGATTTCATGGCTCTAAAAATAAAAGAGATTGCCCGAATGCATGGGGTAGTGATAGTGGAGAATCCTGTTCTAGCCAGGACGCTTTATTACAACATGGAAATCGGTGACCTGGTACCAGAGGAACTCTACCAGGCGGTGGCCGAAGTCCTGGCTTTCGTCTACAAGCAGAAGAAAAGAGTAGTGTAAGGCTGCTTTGCATCCCTGGGGATAGGGGTGGGAGGATAGGTTTATGGAGTCAAGGGTTTGGATGAATAGCTTGTTTAAGCACAGTGATCTGATGATAGCTATACTGGTAGTCAGCATCGTTATGATGATGATTATTCCTATGAAACCAGTATTGCTGGACATCTTGCTGAGCTTTAATATCAGCTTTGCCTTGATAATATTGATGGTCTCCATGTTCAATACCGAACCGCTGGAGTTTTCAGTATTTCCATCGTTACTGCTGGTCATGACTCTTTTTCGTTTATCTCTAAATGTATCATCCACCCGGCTGGTACTCTTATATGCCTATGCGGGAGAAGTAATCCAGTCTTTTGGCAATTTTGTGGTAGGGGGCAACCCCGTAGTAGGTATGGTTATTTTTCTCATTTTAGTGGTAATCCAGTTTATAGTTATTACCAAAGGAGCAGAAAGGGTATCTGAAGTTGCCGCCCGCTTTACCCTGGATGCCATGCCCGGAAAACAGATGGCTATTGATGCAGATTTAAATGCCGGGCTTATTGATGAGGATACCGCTAGGAGCCGACGAGAAAACATCCAGCGGGAAGCTGATTTTTATGGGGCCATGGATGGTGCCAGCAAGTTCGTCAAGGGTGATGCTATTGCTGGCATAATTATTATAATAATTAATATCGTTGGTGGTTTTATCATAGGTATGGCCCAGAAAGGCATGAGCTGGGATGAGGCCTTGCAGGTTTATACTCTTCTGACGGTTGGAGATGGGCTGGTTACGCAGATTCCAGCTCTGCTTATTTCAACCGCAACCGGAATTGTGGTAACCCGGAGCGCTTCCAAGCTAAGCCTGGGACAGGAAATGACCACCCAGTTGTTTGCCTATCCCAAAGCCATGGGTTTGGCCGCAGTTATTCTGCTGGTCCTGGGTACCATAGGGTTACCCCGGTTGCCCATGTATTCGCTGGCGGCCTTTTTCGGCATACTTTATATGCTTTTCCGTAATTCTACCGGCGACTTGGTAGATGAAGAGCGTTTGGAGGAAGTGGAAGAAGCAGAGGCCATCAAGAAGCCGGAAAATGTGGTAGAGCTGTTGCAGGTGGAGAAAATGGAGATGGAACTGGGCTATGGTCTGATACCCCTGGTTGATGCCGAACAGGGAGGGGATCTCCTGGAGCGGATTGTTATGATTCGGCGCCAATGTGCGGTAGAGCTGGGTTTTGTAGTGCCACCCATTCGTATCCGGGATAATATGCAATTAAAGCCCAACAACTACGTAATAAAAATAAAAGGATCGCAAATTGCCGCTGGAGAATTATTTTTAGATCATTACCTGGCCATGGGACCAGGAATAGAAAATGATCAGGAACTCCTGGGTATTGATACTATCGAGCCGGCATTTAATCTGCCGGCACGCTGGATCGACACAACGGCAAAAGACCAGGCCGAACTAAAAGGTTATACAGTGGTGGATCCACCATCGGTATTGGCTACTCACCTGACCTCCATTATTAAAACCCATGCTTTTGAGTTACTGGGAAGACAGGAAATACAAAATACCATAAGCTTTATCCGAGAGCAAAATTCTGCAGTAGTGGAGGAATTAATACCTGATTTGATGAATATTGGTGATGTACAAAAAGTTCTGGCCAATCTGCTCAAAGAACAGGTAGCTATCAGAGATATGGTGAGCATCCTGGAAACTCTGGCTGATTACGCTAAAATCACCAAGGACACCGATGTATTAACTGAATATGTGCGGCAAGCCTTGAAGAGACAAATCAGTTCGCAATATGCCGGCGAAGAGGGCAGGTTGACCGTGCTTACGCTTGATCCCTCTCTGGAGGGAATACTAAGGGATTCGGTGCAGCAGAGTGATTTTGGTTCCTATTTGGCACTTGATCCAGATATTGCACAAAAGATGGTGGATAAGTTATCTTTGTATTATGAGGATTTAAGCAATAAAGGGATAACACCTGTGCTTTTGTGTGCACCGGTTTTGCGTTTGTATCTGAAACGCCTGTTGGAGCGTTTTATTCCCCATTTGCTGGTGCTATCTTATAATGAGATTGATGCGGGGATTAGTGTTGAAGTGATTGGGATGGTGTCACCATGATAATTAAAAAATTTATAGCCAAGGATTTTAAGGGAGCTTTAAAACAGGCTAAAAAAGAAATGGGCAGCGATGCCATAATCTTACATACCAGCAAGGTGAGAAGGGGAGGGATTCTTAGTTTTCTCTTTTCACCTCAAGTGGAAATAACGGTGGCCGTGGATGAAAGCTTGCAAGTAAACAGCGACCGTTTAAGAAAACCGGTATCTTCCACGGCAGCTGCTACTGAACTCAATAGCCCTGCATTTTCCCCGCAGGACGCGAATCCGGGAGCGAAAGCCATTGCTCAAAGCGCACCAGGCGAATTATTGCAGGAACTACAAACTATGAAAAACCTTATAAACGATGTGAAAGTAAAGATCTATGAAGTTGAGCAGATTAAAGGCATTTCCGGAGAGGTGCAGGCATTTTACGAAACCCTTATAAACAACCAGGTGGAGAAGGAACTGGCTCTTAAGATAATCAACCGGGTCGAATCCCGTTTACCGAGGGATAGTAAAGGGGATGAGCTCTGGGTACGGGATTTGTGTTTACATACTATTCAAGAATACATAAATGACATTAGACCCATTGAGTTGCAGCGGGAGAAAAAAGGAGCTCTGGTTTTTATGGTGGGGCCTACCGGCGTAGGCAAGACCACAACCATAGCCAAATTAGCCGCCAATATGAGCTTTTTGGAAGGCAAGGAGGTAGCCTTGATTACGCTGGATACCTATCGTGTTTCAGCCGCTCAGCAGCTTAGAACCTTTGCTGAAATAATCGGTATACCCATAAGTGTAGTATTTAATCCCCAGGACCTCGGAAAAGCCATTAAACAGTATCAAGAAAAAGATATTATTTTTGTAGATACGGCTGGGCGCAGTCCTTATAAGGACGAACATATGGAGGAATTGCAGGACTTTATTGAGGCAGCAAATCCTGATGAAACTATTTTGGTATTGAGCGTTACTACTGACAGCAGGGATTTAATCAATATTTACCAGCAGTTTAATCATATTGGTGTGGATAAGATTATTTTTACCAAGCTGGATGAAAGTTGCAAATATGGGAGAATCTTAAATACTATTTATCATATTCGCAAGCCTATTGCTTATTTAACTACGGGGCAAAATGTTCCCGATGATATCGAGGTGCCTGATACCCTTGAACTGGCGCGTGTGTTGCTCAGGGAAGGGGGAGCAATATGAGAGACCAGGCGGATAGATTGAGAGAAATGGCCTTAAACCTGAAACAGGAAATAGAGGCGGAGATAGGCCGGGACTTGAAACATAGCCGGGTAGTAGTAATTAGCAGCGGCAAAGGTGGAGTGGGGAAAAGTACCCTGGCGCTCAACCTGAGTATCAATCTTTGTACCCGGGGTATGAAGGTAATACTGATGGATGCTGATATGGGCCTGGCCAATCTTGATGTTATGCTGGGCCTGGTTTCAAAATACAATATCTACCACCTACTGCAAGAAAAGAAGACTATGGAGGATATCACCATATCTGGTCCTGAGGGCTTGAAAATCATTCCTGGGGGATCAGGCATAAGTGAGTTGGCCAACCTCGAGGATACAGAACTTAAGAGAATATTAGTAGAATTGCGTAAGTTGGATGGTGCATATGATTATATGATTATCGATACCGGTGCTGGTATCTCCAAGAGTGTTATGAACTTTCTCCTGGCTGCTGAAGATATAATCGTTATAACTACTCCGGAACCAACGGCCGTAACTGATGCATATAGTTTAGTAAAAAATGTAGCTAAAAATTCCTTCGCCGGAAGTATATACCTGGTAGTTAATAAGGTAGCCAATGATTCTGAAGGTATACTGGTGGCGGAAAAATTCAAACTGGTCTGTCAAAAATTCCTCTCCTGTGAGATTAAACCTCTGGGTCATATTGTAAATGAACCCTTAATTGGAGAAGGGATCAGGCGTCAGAAGGCTTTTGTCCAGATATATCCCCGCAGTACCGCTACCAGGAATATCAATACTATTGTTGAACGCTTGATTGAAACCAGCGGGCAAAAAAGCCCGGGCCTGGAATCAAAACGTGGGGGAATAAGGAACTTTATCGAGAAAATTGCCGGTTTGGTTAAGTGATATAAGGGAGAACTAATCAATGAAAGCGGATGTTATCAAGGTTAATCACCTGCTGGAAATTGAAATGGAAAATAATAATGGAAAGGAATACCTGCCCAGTCGCCTGGAAGAGATAAGCCATGAGCACTGGCATATTTCTATGCCTATGCGCAAAGGTATGTACATCACCATGAGGGTAGGTCAAAAGATTAGAATTGTTTTGCGCTACAGGAGTACTATGTTTGCGGCTACTACGGTTATTGCTGCCCGCAGGAGGGGGCATATTCCGGTATTAATAGTTAATAAACCTGAGAATTTAGTGGCTATAAACCAAAAGAGGACCTATGTCCGTATTAGTGTAGCTATTCCCGTAACCTTCAGGTTAATATTGGCTGATGGGGAAAAAGGGGAACTGCTGCAAGGAGTTACCGGCGATATCAGTGCCGGGGGTATGCTTCTATTATCTTCTCAGGATATGGAGAAGGATCAAAAGATAGAAGTCGAAATTAAACTACCGGATTATGATTCAATATTTTGCCAGGCACATGTAGTGAGGGTACTGGACAAAGCAAGTGAAGAAGGAAGTAATAATAAATATGCTATTGAATATGACGATATTAACGAAGGACAGCGTGACCGGATATTCAGATTTATTTTTGATAAACAGCGTGATTGGCTTAGAAAAGGAGTAACAGAATAGAGGAGGCTGTCATATGCCCAGGAACAAGGTGCTGGTGGTCGATGACTCCGCCTTAATGCGCAAGATGATTGCTGATATGATAAATAGTGATGATGAGTTTGAGGTAGTGGGCAAAGCCGGTAATGGGCAGGAGGCCCTGGAGAAGATTAAAGAACTGCAACCGGATGTAGTTGTCATGGATATGGAAATGCCGGTTCTCGATGGCTTGTCAACTCTGAGCCGGATAATGGAATCTCAACCTCTTCCGGTAATAATGTTCAGCGGTTTGAACAGCAAAGAAACGGTGCAGACTTTAAAGGCCTTGCAGCTGGGTGCGGTTGATTTTATCATCAAACCATCAGGGCAGATATCCCTGGACATAGGCAACATTAAAGAGGAGCTCATTAAAAAGCTCAAGGTGGCGGCAAATACCAATAGAAAACTTCAACTATACCAAAGCCCTCCAGCCCCGGGCTTGAAAACAAAAAAATCGTTGCCGGATGAGGGGGGAAGGCTAAATAAATTGGTGGTAATCGCTGCCTCTACCGGGGGACCCAAAGCCCTGCATCAGGTCATACCGCGCTTTCCGGTAGGTATTGATGCTGCCGTTTTGGTAGTACAACATATGCCGCCAGGTTTTACCAGATCGCTGGCGGAAAGACTGGATTCATTGTCTGAAATCAAAGTCAAAGAGGCCGAGCAAGGAGAAAAAGTGTTGCCAGGTTGCGTTTATATAGCCCCCGGCGATTATCATTTAAAAGCCCAATCTCGCTTAAAGGGAGCTGAGAATGAACTTTACATAGAACTGGATCAATCAAAACCCCGGGGAGGATTGCGCCCGGCGGCTGATGTTATGTTGAAGTCGGTAGCTGAGCAATTCTGGTCCCATATAGTATGTGTGATTATGACGGGTATGGGTAATGATGGGACCGCAGCGTTGCCGCTTATAAAGGAGAAAAAAGGAAAGATTATTGCGGAACATCAATCAACTTGTGTTGTGTATGGTATGCCCAAAGCGGCAATTGAAACAGGTTTGGTGGATAAGATTGTTCCACTTTCGGAGATCACTGAGGAAGTATTGAGCATGCTGTAATTGCTTGGCGTATTGGTGAGCTATTTCTTAATGGAGGTGGTTGAGATGAAGAAGGACATGTCCCAGTATCTGGACGTTTTTTTGGAGGAGAGCAAAGAGCATTTGGAGAGCCTAAACCAAAAACTGCTGGACTGGGAGAAAAACCCCGGCGATATTGCGGCTTTGAATGAAATATTCCGAGCCGCCCATACCCTTAAAGGCATGTCTTCAACTATGGGTTTTGAAGATTTGGCTGACCTGACTCACCACATGGAAAATATTCTATCTGATTTGAAAGAAGGTCTTTTGGAGGTAAATCCCCAGGTGGTGGATATTCTATTCCAATGTTTCGATCGGCTCCAGCAAATTATTGAGCGGATTGAGTCCAATGGTTCCGGAAAGATAGATAACAGTGAGTTGTTGATGATTCTGGAAGGTATTAAGAGCGGTGGTTTTCAGATAGCAGCTTCTACAGCTAGTAACGGGCAAGATTTAAAGGGGGAGGAAATCCTTATTCCAGCGCTTTCTGATACTTCATCATTTGAATTTAACCAGTATGATATGACGGTTATGCGCGAAGCCGCCAGCAGGAATTTTTCCAGCATATATATTAGACTCTGCGTGGATCCCGGTTGTTTAATGAAATCAGTTCGTGCTTTTATGGTTTTTAAAGCCCTGGAAGAAGATAGCGAAATCATAAAATCTCTACCTCCGGCCTCGGACATTGAAGAAGGAAATTATGAGGAGGAAATCGAACTGCTGGTAATTACTGCTTCATCCATTAAGGAATTGGAAAAGCGTATCAATACTATTTCCGAAATTAAAGTAAGGGAAATCAAAGAAATCGACTTGGCTTCATTGAGCCCAGGCAATCGAACAGGGACCAACGGGGATCTACCTGGCGATAGTCGGGATGCAGTTAAGGAAAACAAGGAAATGCCAAAAGGGCACAAAGTCAAACAGACCGTCCGGGTTGATATTGATCGATTGGACATATTGATGAATTTGGTAGGCGAACTGGTCATGCACAAGGGACGCCTGGAACAAATCGGAGCGAGCAGCAAAATCGATGAGCTCAATGAGACCATTGAACAGATTGATCGGATTAGCGGTGATCTCCAGTCAGTGGTCATGAAAGTACGTATGGTTCCGGTTGAACAGGTATTTAACCGTTTTCCCCGGATGGTAAGAGATCTGGCCAAGGAGTTGAATAAAGAAGTCGATTTTCTTATCGAGGGCAAAGAAACGGAACTGGATCGTACCGTTATTGATGAAATCGGGGATCCACTGGTTCACCTGTTGAGAAATGCCGTTGACCATGGTGTTGAGTCGCCTCAAGAACGCTTGAAAAGAGGAAAGCCGCAGAAAGCCACCGTAATTCTGCGCGCCCGGCATGAAGGAAACAACGTTTATATTGAGGTCGAAGATGACGGGGCGGGAATTAATATCAAAAGAACACTGGAAAAAGCGGTGGAAAAAGGAATTCTAAGCACAAAAGAAGCGGAAGTGATGAGCCCCGAGGAGGCTAGCCAAATCCTCTTTAATCCGGGCTTTAGCACCACCGAGAATATAACAGATGTCTCAGGAAGAGGAGTGGGGCTCGATGTAGTAAAAACCAAGATAGAATCTCTCTCCGGGGAGATATTTGTTGATTCCCGGCCGGGTCAGGGAACCCGGTTCAGGATTAAATTGCCCTTAACCCTGGCCATTATTCAAGCCCTGATGATTTCCGTACGTGATGAAATCTATGCCATACCTCTGGGTTCAGTGGATGAAACTACTATGATTAAAAATGAAGATATTAAAATGGTACAAAACCAGGAAGTCATCGTACTCAGAGGAAATGTATTGCCGCTATTCCGGCTGACCAGCCTTTTGGAAATACCAGGTGAAGCAGCTGCCAACGAAGACGAAATGTATGTGGTAATAGTACGTAAAGGAGAACGACAAATCGGTCTGGTGGTTGATACCCTGATAGGACAGCAGGAAATAGTAATCAAATCCCTGGGTAGAATACTGGCCGGCATACCCAGCATTGCAGGAGCAATTGTGGCTGGTGATGGCTTCGTAAGGCTTATCATTGACATAGCTACCCTTTTTTAATTGGAGGTGTGAATTCATGGATAATACGGTAAATCTACAAAGTGAAGAAGGATTTACTCATAATGACGGAATCCAGGTAGTGGCTTTCCGGCTGGGAAAAGAAGAATATGCCGTAGATATTTTGCATGTACAGGAGATTGTCCGACTCCTGAATATTACCAGAGTACCCCGTAGTGCCAAGCATATTGAAGGGGTGGTAAACCTCAGGGGCAACATAGTTCCCATAATTAACCTGCACCAGCGTTTCACTATTGAATCTGCCGGGGAAGAAGAGGATAAACGTATTGTGGTCTTTCAGTTTGATGATTTTAAGGCGGGAATTATTGTAGATGAGGTGTCAGAGGTTCTAGCCTTGAACAGTAATGATATAGAAGAAACGGATAAGGTCTATAGTTCAATGAGTTCGGATTTTATCAAGGGAATTGCCCGGGTAGATAATAGACTGTTTCTTTTGCTGGATTTGCAAAAGATTATCGAATAAAGGATTTGCCATATGAAAGTAGTATTCATATGTTGACAGAGTAATCAATAAAGGGAGTTAGGTGAAGATAATTGGTATACGATTTCAGTGAGCTTTCCGGTATGCAGCTGGATATTCTCAGGGAGATTGGCAATATTGGCTCGGGAAATGCGGCTACAGCCCTGGCTCAGTTGCTAAATGCCAAGATAGACATGAATGTCCCCCAGGTCAATATTTTGCCTTTTGCCGAGGTGCCTGCTCTGGTAGGCGGAGCTGACCTTCATGTAGTCGGTCTTTTCCTGGTTGCCACCGGCTCCGCTCCTGCCAGCATTCTCTTTCTCCTCCCGGTGGACAAAGCCTGTTTGCTGGTGGATATGCTGATGGGAAAAGAGTGGGGAAAGACTGATCCCACCAATCTTTCCGATATGGATTTCTCTGCTCTTATGGAACTGGGCAATATCATCTGTGCTACCTATCTAAACGCCCTGGCCGTGTTTACCCAATTGGACTTTCGTCCTTCAGTACCGGCTCTGGGTATTGATATGGCAGGGGCGATTTTGAATGCAGTATTGGCTCAATTTGGAGCTGTGGCTGACCATGTTTTAGTCCTGGAAACAGAGTTTAAGAGGGACGAACAGGAAATAGTAGGTCATTTCTTTCTGTTGCCTGAGCCGGGTTCTTTGGATGTTATTCTAGCATCGCTTGGGGTGAGTCTATAATGAGCAAAATCATACAAGTCGGTATGGCTGACTATAAGATGGCTACAGCACCAGATAAATTGATAACCGCTGGATTGGGGTCCTGTATCGGTATATGTCTTTACGATAAAGTTATTAAACTGGGAAGCCTGACCCATATAATGCTGCCCTCCAGCAGTCAGGCCAAAAATGCCAGCAACGAAGCCAAGTTTGCCGATACCGGGATAAAATTGGCCATCAGAGAAATGGAAAAAAACGGTGCCCAGGCCTCGCGTCTCCTGGCTAAAATAGCGGGAGGCGCGCAGATGTTCAAGTTTTCCGGGGAGAGCGACATCATGAAAATCGGAGAGCGCAACAGCGTAGCGGTAAAGGAAAACCTGCAGCTCCATAGAATCAAGCTGCTTTCCAGTGATACGGGCGGCAACTATGGCCGCACTATTATTTTCGATCCCGAAACCGGAGATTTGCTGGTGAAGACCATTGGACATGGGGAGAGAATTATTTAGATGAAACCCGATTTGAAGCCTGATCTCGCTACATTATGGATTCAATTAAAAGAGAATGAGGACATAGAGGCCAGGGACCAGCTGATAATTCATTTTGCCCACCTGGTAAAGTATGTAGCCAGCCGGCTGGCTATTCATCTTTCCTCGCTGGTGGAATTGGACGAGCTGATTTCTTATGGAATTGAAGGTTTAATAGATGCCATTGAAAAATTTGACCATAAACGGAATATCAAGTTTGAAACCTATGCCATCACTCGTATAAGGGGTTCAATGATAGACGGTTTGCGCTCCATGGATTGGATTCCCGTTTCTCTGCGGCAGAAAAGCAAGGAACTGGAAAAGGCCTATATAAATGTCGAAGCCAGGTTGGGACGATCAGCCAGTGATGCGGAGGTGGCCGAAGAGTTAGGACTGAATCCAGGTGAATTCGCACTACTCTTAAGGGATGTAGCTGCAACTACGATAATATCTTTAGATGATTTTTTGCCGGGTGAAGATGGAGAGCAAAAGAAAAAACGCATGCTGGATTTGTTGGAAGACCATAACAGTATAAGTGCATCGGAAATAGTGGAATTCAATGAGGTTAAGGATTTACTGGCTAAAGCTATTTCCCGTTTGCCGGATAAAGAAAAGATGGTGGTCTATTTATACTATTATGAAGGATTAACTCTGAAGGAGATAGGTGCTACCATTAGCCTATCGGAATCACGGATATCCCAGTTGCATACCAAGGCCATACTTAGGTTAAGGGGAAGCCTGAGCAAAAAGAAAAACCTGGTAATATAAGGGGATGGTGAACAATTATGGCAGAGGAACCGAGAATAGATGGTCAAGTAAATGTCAGCGTTGACAAGGATATGATGCGGGCCTTCGTTGAAGTTACCGGTCCTGAGGAGGGAGGAGTGCCCTGCTCCCTGGAACAAGTGAGAAAAGTGCTGGCGGAGAAAGGAGTAGTATACGGAATAAAGGAAGAGGCTCTCCAGCAAGCTGTGCTAGCAGAGAACTGGCGCCGAGATATATTGATAGCTGAAGGTGTGGCACCGGTAGATGGTGTTAATGCCTCTATTATTTTTAAATTCCCCTTGCCCAAAGAAAGGATTGGTCCTAAAGTAGATGATAAAGGTAATGTTGACTATCATGATTTAGGTTTGATTTACAATGTTAAAAGGGGTACTTTGCTGGTTGAGCGGATTCCGGCCATTGAAGGGGAACCCGGGACTAATGTTTTGGGGAATCAGATTCCCCCTAAAAAACCTAAAGAACTGCGCTTGCCCCGGGGCAAAAACACGGTGGCAGATAACGAAGAGAGATTCCTCTATGCAACTGCTGACGGGCATGTCACCATAATGGATAACAAAGTCGTAGTCGACCCGGTACTACATATAAATGGAAACATAGATTATTCAACGGGAGATATTGATTTTATCGGCAACGTCTTAATAAGTGGAATGGTGAATTCCGGTTTTAAGGTCAAGGCCGAAGGAGATATAGAAATAAATGGCTTTATTGAGGGTGCGGATGTCACGGCCACGGGAAGTATTGTAGTTAAAGGGGGCATTGCCGGGGGACTTAAGAGCCTGGTAAAAGCCGGGGAGAATATCTATGCCCGTTTTATTGAGAATTCCCGGGTAGAAGCAGGAAAAGATGTAATCGTAAAAGATGCCATAATGCAGTCCTTCGTAAAGGCTGGCGGGAGTGTTCGGGTTAGCGATAGAAAAGCCCTGATTGTTGGTGGCTGCATTCAGGCTTTTCAAGAAATCGAATCCAAAGTTTTAGGATCTCAGTTGGCTACTCAAACCATTGTGGAGGTAGGAATTAATCCCTTGTTCAGGAGCGAGTACCAGAATCTGGTCAAGCAAAAGACGGAAAAGAAAAAGCTGTTCGACAACCTCAGCAATAACCTGCAGATTTTTCAGAGGAGTGGGGTATCTCCGGATAGTCTTACTGAAAATAAACGAAGGGCTTTGTTAAAGATGTTGGAAGACTTTAAAAAATTGCGCCAGGAAATAGCTGAGATAGAAGAGAGGATAATATATCTGGAAGAGGAATTTGAAAAGGGCAGTATGGCCAGAGTTAAAGTATTGGAGACAGTATACCCCGGAGTACGAATAAGCATAGGGCAATCCATGTATATTGTTAATGATATAGTAAAATTCGCCGCCTTTGTTTCGGATCAGGGGGAGGTAAAGTTAACATCGCTGCGTTAGGCCTGAGGAGGATGATAGAATGACCATTAGAAGTGTTGATATGCAAGTCCTCATTCAGAAGGTTGGTGATGTAGCCCGGATACAACAAAGCCAGCAATTGGAGAACAATAGCAGGCAGCAAGAATTCGCACAGCAGATTAGCCAGCAGACAGATAAAAACGTCAAAACGGTAAACCAGATGTTAAGAAATGAACGAACTTATGTACATGAAAAACAGGAAAAGGAGGAATCAGGGAAAAAGAAGCAGGCCAAAAAAGGAAAAAGCGAAAAGATGGCGAATAGAGATAAGACGGATATACGGCCTGACATGCGCGGCAATGAGCTGGATATTATTGTTTGAAGAAGGTGAATCCCATAACAAGTTATTCACTATTGGTAGCCCTGGTTCTGGCGATCTTACTTATCTTTATTTTTTTTATACAAAAGTCTCATATGAGTAATTACTCCCAGGAGTTAAAGCAAACCGTGCTGGAAGCCGGCTTTATAAGAGATGAACTGGAAAAAATGATGGAAAATAGCCTGAGTATTTCCGAGTTGATAGTTGAGCGCCTGGATACAGAAGCCAGCGGTGTTAACTACAGTTCTTCCCGGGAAGACGACTTGCTTGCTATTCAGGAAATGGAAGAGGAAACGATTTCTCCTCATCTCCCGCCGGGCGAAAAGCCGGGAAGTGCGTCAAAAGTAAGGCTTTACGAACTGGCCCGGGAATTGGAGATGGATAGTAAAGAATTGATTCATCTTCTTAAGGATATGGGATATACTTATTTCCATCACATGAACCAGATAAGTCGGGAAACAGCAGAGATTATCAAAGACCAGATTTTATGGAGAGATGATCCTATCTCTTTACCTGATTCCTTTATGGAGAAAGCTTTATTATCTGAAGAAGAAACTGCTACCAGGGAAGAGTTGCCTTGGCTCGAGTTTTCCCTGGATGAGCTCAGGACTGCCCATCCCTACCTGGCAGTACGCAGCCTGCATGAAAAGGGCTATAATGTCAAAGAAATAGCCCAGTTGCTGGAACGGGGTCAAGGAGAAGTGGAATTGATACTTAACCTGACTCGGAAAAAATCAGTAATATAGTATAAGAAGTCGTCGGTATTTTTTACTTATCTTTAATTCCCCCAACTTGCCAATCAATATAAATTTGTGATATATTATCTTTTGGAAAATACACACGCCAGTGGACTTCTTGAAAGGTGCTAATAATAGTCTTCAAGAAGGATGAGACGGCGGAGGAAAAACTGAAAGGATGTGCATATTTTTGTCAGTAGTAACTATGAAGCAACTCCTGGAGGCAGGAGTACACTTCGGACACCAGACCCGCCGGTGGAATCCCAAGATGGCAACCTATATCTATATGGAGAGAAATGGCATCTATATTATCGACCTGCAACAGACAGTAAAGAAGTTTGATGCCGCTTATGAATTTGTCAAGAGCGTGGCCGCAGCAGGAAAAGGGGTTCTCTTTGTCGGTACTAAGAAACAAGCCCAGGAGACGATTAGAGAAGAAGCAAGCAGATGTGGTATGTATTTTGTTAACCAGCGCTGGCTGGGAGGGATGTTAACCAATTATAAAACCATAAAAATGCGGGTTCTTCGTCTTAAGGAACTGGAAAAACAGGAAGCCGGGGGGGCTTTTGAGGTTTTAAGCAAAAAAGAAGTAGCCCGGCTGCTGAACGAAAGAGAGCGCCTGGAAAGGTTCCTGGGCGGGATTAAAGAAATGGACAAACTGCCGGGAGCAGTTTTTGTAGTTGATCCCCGTAAGGAAAGGATAGCGGTAGCGGAAGCCCGCAAGCTTAATATTCCTGTGGTAGCTATTGTGGATACCAACTGTGATCCGGATGAAATTGACTATGTTATACCGGGAAATGATGATGCCATACGAGCGGTGAAATTAATCTCCTCCAGAATAGCCGATGCGGTATTGGAGGGTAAACAAGGGGAACAGATTACGGCATAAAGGGGAAAGGGGGGTGCTGGTTTAATACGCCCCCTTTTTCGTGCAAAAAATTAAGGAGGTTATAATGTGATTACAGCTGAAATGGTTAAAGAGCTCCGGGAACGAACTGGTGTCGGCATGATGGACTGTAAAAGGGCCCTGGTCGAGACCAATGGTGATATCGAAAAGGCAATTGATGAATTGAGAACCAAGGGCTTGGCCAAGGCCGCTAAAAAAGCTGGACGAGTAGCCAGTGAAGGGGTGGTAACTTCCTATATACATGGTGGTGGCCGGATAGGGGTTCTGGTGGAAGTGAATTGCGAAACCGACTTTGTAGCGAAAACCAATGATTTTAAGCAACTGGCTTATGATATTGCCATGCAGGTAGCTGCTTCCAACCCGGAATTCCTGAATCGCGAGAAGGTACCCCAGGAGGTTATTGACCGGGAAAAGGAAGTCTTGAAAGCTCAGGCCTTGGAAGAGGGAAAACCGGAAAAAGTTATCGAAAAAATGGTGGAAGGCCGGGTAGAAAAGTTTTTCAAAGAGCGCTGCTTATTGGAGCAAGCCTTTATAAAGGATCTTGATAAAAGCGTTCAGGAGCTGATAAATGAAAATATAGCCCGAATGGGTGAGAACATAACCATAAGAAGGTTTGCTCGTTACGAAGTGGGCGAAGGAATTGAAAAAGAGAGCTGTGATTTTGCCAGTGAGGTTATGTCCCAGTTAAAATAAAGGGCAATATACTAATACCTGGTAACTCCGATAATTATGTTTTAGATTCTGCTTTTAGGAGCAGTCCGGGAGGTAATCACTTGCAAAAGCCCAAGTATAAACGTGTAGTTTTAAAACTCAGCGGGGAAGCACTGGCCGGCCATAATACTTACGGTATTGATAATGAAGTATTGAACTCCATCGCCCGGCAGGTGGTGGAAGTGGTTCGGCAGGGAGTACAAGTTGCTATTGTTGTTGGGGGAGGTAATATTTGGCGTGGTGTAGCTGGCAGCGCCAAGGGTATGGATCGGGCTACAGCGGATTATATGGGGATGCTGGCCACGGTAATCAACGCCCTGGCCCTGCAGGATGCCCTGGAACAGGAAGGTATGGGAACCCGGGTAATGTCAGCCATTGAAATGAAAGAAGTCTGTGAGCCCTATATCCGGCGCCGGGCTATTCGTCACTTGGAAAAGGGGCGGGTAACCATTTTCGCCGCTGGAACCGGTAATCCTTATTTTTCTACGGATACTGCCGCGGCTCTGAGATCAGCCGAAATTGAAGCTGAAGTTATACTTATGGCTAAAAAAGTGGATGGGGTCTATGATGCGGACCCGATCAGGAATCCTACGGCCCAAAAATTTGACCGCCTGAATTACATAGATGTGCTAAGCCGGGGATTGGGGGTTATGGACTCCACTGCGGCATCCCTGTGCATGGATAACGGGATTCCCATAATTGTTTTTGATTTGACCCGGGAGGGTAATATATTAAAGGCAGTAATGGGCGAAGATATAGGAACCTATGTAGGGAGGTAATATAATGATTAAGGACATTTTAAGCGATACGGAAGAGAGAATGAAAAAAACCATTGAACACCTGAGAAAAGACCTGGCATCGTTAAGAGCCGGCAGAGCCAATCCGGCCATGCTGGAAAAGATTATGGTTGATTACTACGGGCAGCCTACTCCCATTAATCAGCTGGCCAATATAACCGTACCTGAAGCACGATTGCTGGTGATACAGCCCTGGGATAAGACCATCATCGCTTCTATTGAAAAAGCTATTATGAAATCCGATCTGGGAATAAATCCATCCAATGATGGCAACGTAATACGGCTGGCCATCCCCCAGTTGACCGAAGAAAGAAGAAAGGAACTGGTCAAGGTGCTGCGGAAAAGAGCGGAAGAAGCCCGGGTCGCGGTAAGAAATATTCGTCGGGATGCCAACGAACTCTTGAAGAGCGGCGAAAAGGAAAAGCTTATTTCCGAAGATGAGAATAAAAAGGGCATGGATGATATCCAAAAGGAAACAGATCGACAGATTAAGGAAATAGATAGCGTTTTACAGGGTAAAGAGAAAGAAATAATGGAAGTCTAGATTTTTCTTTCGCATTTTCCTGGCTATGGTTATAATATTACTAGCATGCAATACCCCCTGACGGGGGTTTTTAGTTTAGGGTGAAAGCAGATGGCCGTAAATAAAAAGGCGAAACTGGAAGAATCTATCGACCGGAACAATCTACCGCAGCATATAGCTATAATCATGGATGGAAATGGGCGCTGGGCCAGTAAACGTCTTATGCCCAGAACCATGGGTCACCGGGCCGGTATGAGTTCCCTGAAGGAAGTGGTGCGGGTCTGTTCAGATCTTGGCGTATCTGCTCTGACCGTCTTTGCTTTTTCTACGGAGAATTGGAAAAGGCCCCTGCAGGAAGTTGACTATCTCATGAAGCTGCTGGTAGAATACCTTCACCGGGAATTGGATGAATTACATGCCAATGCGGTTCGTATTAATGTACTGGGGGACTATAATTCTTTGCCCCATCAATGCCGGTTGGAAATAGCGGAAGCGCTGGAGAATACCCGATATAATAAGGGCTTAAAGTTTAATATTGCCCTGAACTATGGTTCCCGCGCCGAGATCATAGCTGCGGTTAAGAAGCTGGCAAGCGGGTTATTGGCTGGGGAAATAAACCTGGAAGAGATTTCCGAGGAAAGCTTTGCTGCTTGTTTAACCACTGCTGGGATGCCCGATCCGGACTTATTAATAAGGACAGCGGGAGAAATGCGAATAAGCAATTTTCTCCTCTGGCAGATAGCCTATACTGAGCTCTGGGTTACTGATTGCCTGTGGCCGGACTTTTCTCGGGAGCACCTTATGCAGGCTATTTGGGATTACCAGCATAGAGAGAGACGTTTTGGCGGGTTGAGTAGAAGCCAACAGGGGGAGGAAAATGTTTAAAACCAGGCTGATAACTTCGTTTGTCGGGATTCCCTTGTTACTTGCCATCTTATACCAGGGTGGATGGTACTGGAAAGGCTTCTTTGTTTTGCTGGCCATTATGGGACTTTTTGAGTTCAATCGTATGATTATAAACAGGGGACATAAGGTTCTCCAACTGCCCGGTTATTTCTTGCTCTTAATTTTATTGCTAGGAGCGGATTATCCCCAATACACGCTTCCGGGTATTTACCTCTTTTTGGTGATGACATTGCTGTATTTTGTACTGGGCTATCCACGTTTTTCACCGCTGGATCTGGCCTGGACCCTATTGGGTTCTTCCTATATTGGTTTTTTGCTGTCTTACGCTATCCAGATTGCAGACCTGTCACAGCCTTTTTTAATAATACTCCTGGCCTTTCTTCTAACCTGGGCCAGTGACGTAGGTGGTTACCTTTTTGGCTCTGTTTGGGGCAAACATAAAATGTCTCCCCTGCTAAGCCCCGGAAAGAGCTGGGAAGGAGCAGCAGGCTCCCTATTATTATCGCTGTTAGTTTCCCTGGCGTTTTTTAAACTATTGGATCTGGGGCAGCTGGGAATTAGCCCGGTAGTTTTACTGGGGGTAGCAGCCAGTATCCTGGCTCAGTGCGGGGACTTGTTTATTTCCGGTATCAAAAGATACTCTGCGGTTAAGGATACCGGAAAGATAATTCCTGGCCACGGGGGTGTCTTGGACCGTTTTGACGCTTTTCTACTGGTAGTGCCGGTGGTTTATTATTTCTTTGTCTACTGGGGATAAGTCATGTTGTTTAAATATGTTTTAAGGAGTTATGCGCTTGGATCCGGAACTACAGAAATACTTAAAAACATTGAGCAAGACGACTATTGCGGTAATGGTGCTGCTGGCCATTTACCTCTTGTTCCATTATGTCTTTCCCCTGGCCGGAAAAATCCTGGCTCATCTTCCCGTCCTGTTTTTACCCTTTATTTTTGCCATCCTGCTAGCGGTAATCATTGAACCGGTGGTAATTTTCTTTGAAAAAAAGGCCCATTTAAACCGGAATTGGTCGGTAGTAATTAGCCTGCTGCTGGTAGTGGGAGGTTTTTTTACCCTCTTGTCTTTGCTGGTTTCCCGGATAATAAATGATATGTCTCGCCTCTATCCCCAGGTTCTGCGTTATTCGGATCAAATCACGGCTAGCTTTATGGCTGCAATCAGTGATTTGAAGCTCTTCTACCTGGGTCTTAATCTCTCCCCCCAGGCGCAAAATGCCCTGCAGCAGAATATGGAGAACGGGATAAAGCTGGTAAGCAGTCTGATGGAAAAGAGCATCAATGGATTGATTCATGGCCTGGCCATGCTGCCAGGCATACTGGTTTTTTTGATGATTGCCACCGTTGCTACCTTCTTTATTATCAAAGACCGGGCTCTGATAAGAAGTTTCGTCATGCAATGGATTCCCGGTACTGTTCGTTCCAAGACCCGGGAAGTTTTTGCCGAACTATTCCGGGTTCTGGTAGGGTTTGTCAAAGCTTATGGCATACTTATATCGGTTACCACCATCGTTACTATGGTGGCTTTACGGGTGCTGGGCTTCGATTATGTAATTACCATTGGTATAATCGTAGGTCTATTGGATATTCTTCCGGTGCTGGGACCGGGCGCCTTTTTTCTTCCCTGGATTATATGGCACTTTGTGGCGGGGGATTTGCATTTGGGGATAAGTCTCCTGATTGTCTACCTTTTGATTTCAGTAGTCAGGCAGTTTCTCGAACCCAAGATCGTGGGAGATAATATCGGTTTGCATCCCCTGGCTACCTTGATATCGCTTTATGCTGGTTTGCAACTGGGCGGGCTTACCGGGATGATAATGGGACCGGTTCTGCTGGTGATATTGATCGCCAGTTACCGGGCGGGTTTATTTGACGGTCTGAATTGGAGGAAATGAAGCTTGATTGTATAAATATACTGCTCGCAGTCTATGCATGGGCAACACCTGCAGCTTGTCTCGCGGCTCAAGGGGGACGCGCTAACCTCCCGTCCATGGTCGAGTAGCGCTCTCGCGACGTCCTGTCGCTTGCCCCCTGTCGCCTGCTCGCCTTCGCTGGGTGTTGCATCCATGTTTCGCCAACGCTCGCTTGTATATTTATACAACCCTTATGCAACAGAAGGGGTTTTTGCAGTAGAGTCGCTATCTCAACTGTTTCCTGCCTGATGGCGAAAGGAAGGTTTTATAATGATCAAGAAGCAGTCCAATGTGATTATCCTTGGCTCCACCGGCTCCATTGGCAGACAAGCCCTGGATGTAATCCGCATGCACTCTGATTCGTTCAGAGTACTGGGCCTGGCGGCCAAGGATGAGGTTGAGCTCTTGCGGGAACAGATCGAACTCTACCGGCCGGAATATATTTCTTTGGCTGATAAAGAAAGCATAAAAAAGCTTGGAGAGCTGGGTGGCAGTGGAGTTAAAAAAGCTCTGCCCGGGGGGGAGGGATTGTGCGAATTAGCCAGCCTGCCTGCAGCGGATATTGTGCTGGTAGCCTTGAGCGGAGCCATAGGTATTTTGCCTACCCTGGCGGCCATTAAGGCCCGGAAAAGGGTAGCTCTGGCCAATAAGGAAACCCTGGTAGCAGCCGGGGATATTGTAATGCAAGAAGCACGACAGCAGGGAGCTTTAATTATTCCGGTTGACAGCGAACATTCAGCCATATTCCAGTGCCTGGCGGGTGAAGCCCGGCATCTGCAGCGGATTTGGCTTACCGCTTCCGGCGGTCCTTTCCGGGATTTTACCCGGGAACAGCTGAAGACGGTTAATTTAGAGATGGCCTTGCAGCATCCCAACTGGTCCATGGGACCTAAAATAACCATAGACTCCGCTACCCTGATGAACAAGGGACTGGAGGTTATTGAGGCACATCATCTGTTTGGAGTGGGGTATAATGAAATTGAAGTCCTGCTTCAAGCCGAGAGCATCATCCATTCCATGGTGGAACTGCAGGATGGAGCATTCCTGGCCCACCTGGGAAGGCCCGATATGAGAATACCTATACAATATGCTTTAACTTATCCGGAGCGCATGGAGTCTCCGGTAGAAAGGCTGGATTTCAGAACGCTGGGGGCTATTCATTTTGGCCGCCCGGATACCCAGGCTTTTCCCGCTCTGGCCCTGGCTTATGAAGCGGGTAAAGCGGGAGGTACCATGCCGGCCGTGCTGAATGCGGCTAATGAGGTGGCGGTAAACTCCTTTAGGCAAAGAAGGATTGACTTTACCCGCATCCCTCTCCTGGTGGAAAGAGTTATGGAAATGCATGATATAGTGAAACAGCCTGACCTGGACAGCATACTGGCAGCTGATGCCTGGGCCCGGATACGTTGCCAGGAGCTTATATGAGGGCGGAAGACGGAAGACGGAAATCGGAGGGCGGAAGGCGTCAGTAGGAAATTTACCTGCTATATTTAATATTCAAACCCTTGGCAATTGTTCAACAATCGTTCAACAATCATAAATGTAGGGAACGACCCCTGTGTCGTTCCGAATCAAGCAACTGTTCAACAATTGTTCAACAATCGTTAAATCATAAATCCCGAAATAGCTTTTAGGAGGCTTGCATGAACACTATTCTTATTACTCTATTGATTATCGCGTTGCTGATTCTGGCCCATGAATGGGGTCATTTTATAACGGCCCGCCGGATTGGCATACCGGTTTACGAATTTGCTATCGGCTTTGGCCCCAAAGTATTCTCCTGGAAAAGAAATGGGGTAATTTATTCTCTGCGTTTGATTCCTTTAGGAGGCTTTGTGCGCATGGCCGGGGAAGAGCCTGGCGATCCCGAAGAACCCAATGGTTTCAGCCATAGGACTCCTCTGGAAAAGATTCGGGTTTCCTTTGCCGGGCCTTTTATGAACTTTGTTCTAGCCCTGCTGATTTTTGTTTTCAGCTATAGTGTGATCGGCCTCCCCCATAGTTCCAACGAGCCGGTAATTGGAACGGTAATCAAGGGGAAACCGGCGGAGCTGGCAGGTATCAAGGCCGGTGACAGGGTAGTTTCGGTGAACGGTATTGCCGTAAACAGCTGGGCTGATTTTAACCGGCAGACCTCCCGCAGCAGCGGCCAGCCCTTGGAGCTGCAGTTGGAGCGAAAGCAGCAACGGCTAAGCCTGGAGGTTTCGCCGGTAAAACTTGATTCTTCCGGCAACATGGGCATTGGTGTTCTTAACCGGGTGGTTTACGAGAAACAGGGGATTATAAAATCCATGGAACTGGGGCTGAAACAAACCTACGAACTTACTCTTCTGCTCTTTTCCGCTTTGGGAATTCTAATAAGCGGTGGTGCTTCCATGGGAGATTTGGCCGGTCCGGTGGGAATAACCCATCTGGTGGGTGAGTTTGCCCAGATGGGTATAATATTCCTGCTTAATTTTACGGCTTTCTTAAGCATTAACCTGGGAATTATGAACCTCTTGCCTATTCCAGCCCTGGATGGCAGTAAAATTGTATTCGCCGTGGTGGAGGCCATACGCAAGAAGCCTCTGGACCCGGAAAAGGAAGGTTTTCTTAACTGGATAGGTTTTCTTTTTCTGATTGGTTTAATGATAATAGTGACTTTTAATGATATTGTAAGATGGATACGAGGATAAAGGGTATGCGTCATAAAAGCAGGGTAATCAAAGTGGGAACAGTCCCGGTCGGGGGAGAGCACCCGGTGGTTGTGCAATCAATGACTAGCACCGATACCCGTGATATTGAAAGGACCGTAAAACAGATTCAGCAGATGGAAGCCGCAGGCTGTGAACTGGTACGGGTGGCGGTGGTTGATGAGGAAGCCGCCCGGGCGCTTGCCCGCATTAAAAAGAAGATAAATATTCCCTTGATTGCCGATATCCATTTTGATCATCGCCTGGCCTTGAAAAGCATAAAGGCTGGAGCCGATGGCTTGCGGATAAATCCGGGCAATATAGGGGAAGAGAAGAAGCTGCGTGAAGTAGTGAAGGCTTGCCAGGAGAAAAAAACACCCATAAGAATCGGGGTTAATGCCGGCTCTCTGGACAAAAGGATCTTGGATAGATTCGGCGGAATCTCAGCCCCGGCCATGGTAGAAAGCGCCCTGGAAAATGTAAAGCTTTTGGAAGATATGGACTTCCATGAAATAAAGTTGTCATTGAAAGCCTCCTCGGTCATGCTGACGGTGGAAGCCTACCGCCTGTTGGCCGCACAACTTGATTATCCCTTGCATGTTGGAATTACCGAAGCAGGCACCAAGGAGCGTGCTTTGATCAAGTCGGCTCTGGGAATAGGAATGCTTTTATACGAAGGGATTGGAGATACCATAAGGGTTTCCTTGACTGCAGATCCGGTAGATGAGGTATGGGCAGCCTATGAAATATTACGCAGTTTGGGCCTGCGCCGGCGGGGAATTGAACTGATTTCCTGCCCCAGTTGCGGCCGCTGTGAGATTGACTTGATAGAAACTGCCGAAGAGGTGGACAGGAAAATCAGGCATTACCAGCAAAATTTGAAGGTGGCGGTTATGGGTTGTGTGGTCAATGGACCGGGGGAAGCCCGGGAGGCTGATCTTGGTATTGCCGGAGGACGGGGATTTGGTTTATTATTCAAGAACGGTGAGATAATTAAAAAAGTACCGGAAAGCGAGCTGGTGGCAGTGCTTTTGCGGGAAATCGAGGATAGCAGTAAAAAGTAAGGGGGTTGGAACTCTTGAAAGCTTCAGAATTATTCTTTCCCACTTTGCGGGAGGTGCCCAGCGAGGCTGAAGTCTTGAGTCACCAGTTGCTGTTGAGAGCCGGCTTTATAAGAAAGGCCACTGCAGGTGTTTATAGCTATTTGCCTTTGGCCAGCCGGGTTCTCAAAAAGATAATGAATATTGTCCGGGAAGAAATGGACCGGGCCGGGGGGCAAGAAGTAATTCTGCCTATTGTGCAACCGGCGGAACTGTGGAAGAAATCAGGCCGTTGGGAGGTTTATGGCGATGAAATGTTTCGGCTAAAAGACCGGCATAATCGCGATTTTGCCCTGGGACCGACGCACGAAGAAATAATTACCACTCTGGTGGATGCCGATGTTCATTCCTACCGTCACCTGCCTTTGCTGCTTTACCAGATACAGAACAAATACCGGGATGAAATCAGGCCCCGTTTCGGCTTAATGCGCGGGCGGGAATTTATCATGAAAGACCTCTACTCCTTTGATATCGATGAAGAAGGGCTGGATGTTTCCTATCACAAAATGTACGAGGCTTATAATCGCATATTCCAGAGATTGAAACTGCAGTACCGGGTGGTGGAGGCTGACAGCGGGGCTATAGGAGGGAATGAAAGCCATGAATTCATGGTTTTGGCGGAAAACGGCGAAGCGGAGATAGTATACTGCGAAAACTGTGATTATGGAGCGAATACGGAAAAGGCGGTTTGTTTCCTGGAGGAATCAAAGGCTGCAGAGGAAGAGCAGTTGGAACTGGAAAAGGTCCACACCCCGGGACAGAGAACCATACAGGACCTGCTTGACTATATGAGTATTCCCAAAGAAAAACAGATAAAGACCTTGATATATTATGCAGATGAAGAGCTGGTGGCAGCAATAGTACGAGGGGACCGCGAGCTAAACGAAATCAAATTCAAGAATGTATTGGGCTGCAATCAATTATTCATGGCGGATGAGGCACCGGTTAAACAGCTTTGCAGTGCCGGTTTCGGCTCACTGGGTCCGGTGGGACTGCCTTTGAAAACTTATATCGACCTGGAAGTCAGCCAGATGAAGAATTTTGCCTGTGGGGCCAATGAAGATGACTACCATTTCATCAATGTAAATATGGGCAGGGATTTCACGCCGGTGGGCATCAACGATATTCGCAACGCTGTTGCGGGTGATAGCTGTCCGGTTTGTTCAGCTCCTTTATACAGCATGCGGGGAATTGAGGTAGGACATATTTTCAAGCTGGGCACCAAGTATTCTGAGGTCCTGGAGGCTAATTATCTGGATCAGAAAGGTCAGGAGAAGCCCATGGTTATGGGTTGCTATGGAATCGGCATCTCCCGCACCATGGCAGCAGCCGTCGAACAGGGCGCCGATGAAAATGGTATTGTCTGGCCGTTCCCCATTGCCCCCTTTGAAGTTATTATTGTTCCGGTCAACAGCAAAAATGAGGAACAGATGCAGGCGGCCTGGTCGCTTTACGAAGAGTTTAAACAAGAGGGATTGGAGGCTATTATTGATGACCGGGATGAAAGGGCGGGTGTAAAGTTCAAGGATGCCGATCTCATTGGAATCCCGCTGCGGATTACTATTGGCCCTCGCTCCCTGCAGGAAAAACAGGTAGAAGTCAAGAAAAGAAGCGATAAGGATATAGAACTGGTTTCGCTGGACGCGGTTAGCAGCAGGGTGAAGCTTATGCTGAAGGAAATGTCGAAGTAGTGATATCACTATTGGGATTGTGAGTGAAAGTATGGGAATTTACGAAATAGTGTTCAAGCTTGCTCTGGCCAGTATTCTCGGGGCATTGGTCGGCCTGGAGAGAGAGAGCCTGAACCGGCCTGCCGGGCTCCGGACCTACACCCTGGTCAGTGTAGGTTCGGCTTTGGCCATGATTGTATCTATTGATATCTACCTGCAGTATTATCACACGGTAAACGCTGATCCGGGCCGTATTGCCGCCCAGGTGGTGAGCGGAATCGGTTTTCTGGGAGCAGGCACTATCATCAGAGAAGGTGCCACAGTCCGCGGCCTGACTACTGCCGCCGGGTTGTGGGCAGTAGCTTGCATAGGGCTGGCTGTAGGTTCAGGTTTGTATATTCCGGCGGTGACTACCACCGTTTTGATTCTTTTTGTATTGATTTATTTTGTTAAATTCGAAGAAAAAATTACGGGAATGCGTGATTACAAGGGTCTGGTTATGGTAGTGGATGACCGGCCCGGACAGGTGGGAACCATAGGTTCAATACTGGGTGATCTCTGTGTTTTAATAAAGAATATTCAGTTGACCCGAGTAGACGAAGGAAACAGCCTGGAAATTGAAGTACTGCTACAGCTACCACCCAACTTGTCTATCGAGGAAGTAATACAGGAGTTATCCATTATCAAGGGATTACGCAGTATTGACCGCCTGGGCTAGGCAGAAGAGTGGGAGAGTAGAATGATAAACGGCGATTTTTATAGTTTTATTTCTAATTTTAATGATTCTTTGAGCAAGTATTGGAAAGATTCTTCAGTAGATAAACTGGAGGTTTTCCGTAGTAATAAGAAGTGGAAAATCCATGTCTCGATAATGGAACCGTTGCCTGCTCATGTCCTTCAGCAAAGCATTATCAAGCTTAAAAATTCCCTGCCTTTTCTAAACGAACTGGAGATAATCCCCCGGCTAAAAAACTTTGCCCAGCAGATGGAAAAGACGTTAAAGTTACGGCAGAACGAAGTCTTATCAGAGGTTTTCCTGTCCGACCAGGCAGATTTTGCCTCACTGGGATGGCGTTTTAACGAGAATCGCATAGATATGTTGGTTCAGGATAGGAATGTTTTTAATAAGCTGCTTGAGAAGGAAAGCTGTAACCGGCTTTCCCGCTGGATAGGACAGGAATATGCCCTGCGTGTTGTGGTGAGGGCCATATGTACTGAGAATAACCAAGATGATGTTCCTGATAACTACTATCTGCTGGCCGGGCAAAAGATAGAAGTCCTGGCGGGAGATACTGAGTTTAAGGGGAGAAAAAAGCGCTACTCGTCAAGAAATAGCGGAGGGATAAAATTACTGGAGAACAGTGGGACTATTAAAATCTCCGAGTTGCAAGAGGGTATGAAGAATGCGGTGATTGAAGGTGAGGTATGGCATAAGGAGATTAACAGTCTAAAGGACAACAGTATTGTTGCTGCTTATTATATAAGTGATTACAGTAATAGTATCATTGCCAAACTATTCCTGGACAAAGCGGAGGACGACAAGATAGAGCCCGGTGATTGGATAAAGCTGTGCGGAAGTATACGCTATGATAATTATGTAAAAGATGTGGTGTTGTTTATAGATGCCTTTATCCATTTAGAAAAACCGGAAAGAAAAGATACGGCCACGGAAAAAAGAATCGAACTTCATGCTCATAGCAAGATGAGTGCTATGGATGGTCTGACCGAGGTAAGCAAGCTAATTAAAAGGGCTGCAAAATGGCAGCATCCGGCCATTGCCATCACTGATCACGGCTCTATCCAGGCTTTTCCCGAAGCCTATAAGGCAGCGAAAAAAAATAAAATAAAGGTTATATACGGTGTAGAAGCTTATTTGGTCGAAGAGGACAAAAAGGAACGGCCTTATCATATTGTATTGCTCGCCTTAAATCAAAATGGCTTAAAGAATCTCTATCATTTGGTCAGCATCTCCTATATGGATTATTTTTACCGTTATCCTAAAATACCCCGCCAGGAATTAATCAAGAAGCGGGAAGGACTTCTTCTGGGCAGTGCCTGTGAAGCAGGGGAGCTTTTTCGAGCTATGGTAAGGGGGGCAAAGGAGAAAGAGATTGAAGAAATAGCCGGTTTTTATGACTACCTGGAAATACAACCCCTGGATAATAACGATTTTTTAGTGAAAGAAGGCAGTGTTAAGTCACGGGAAGAATTGCAGGAGATAAACCGCAGGATTATCCGCCTGGGGCAGAAACTCCAGAAACCGGTTGTAGCTACCGGTGATGTTCATTTCCTCGACCCTCATCACGAAATCTTCCGGCGGATTATTCAAGCGGGACAGGGCTATGAGGATGCTGAAAGCCAGGCCCCTCTTTATTTTCGCAGTACCGATGAAATGCTGGCGGAAATGGATTATTTAAGTGAAGAAGAGGCCCGGGCGGTAGTAATCCATAATCCTGCCTTAATAGCAGAAATGATAGAAGATATACGGCCGGTGCCGGAGGGCTTTTATCCCCCTAAGATTGATAGTGCCGCCGAGGAGGTTACCCGGATAAGCTGGGACAAGGCTCATTCTTTATATGGAGATGAACTGCCACCCATGGTGGAGAGCCGTATAATGAAGGAATTAAACTCCATTACCCACCATGGTTTTAGTGTTCTTTATCTTATTGCCCACAAATTGGTGGAGAAGTCCAATCAGGACGGGTATATTGTTGGTTCCCGAGGTTCGGTAGGTTCTTCTCTGGTGGCTTTTTTGACCGGTATTACCGAAGTCAATCCGTTGGCCCCCCACTATTTGTGCCCGTTCTGCCGCTTCAGTGACTTTGTAAGTGATGGTTCCGCCAATTGTGGGGCTGACCTTCCCGAACGCTCTTGTCCTGATTGTGGAGGCAAAATGCATCAAGACGGTTTTGATATTCCCTTTGAAACCTTTCTGGGCTTTGAAGGTGATAAGGTGCCGGATATCGACCTCAATTTTTCCGGGGATTACCAGAGCCGCGCCCACCAGTATGTGGAAGAATTATTTGGCCAAGAAAATGTTTATAGGGCCGGTACCATTTCAACCATCGCTGAAAAGACCGCCTATGGTTTTGTTAAGAAATATATGGAAAACAAACAAATAGACCTCAGTAATGCTGAAGTTAATCGCCTGGTTAAAGGAATAACCGGGGTAAGAAGGACCACGGGGCAACACCCCGGTGGGTTAATAGTTGTTCCTCAGGATCGGGACATCCTGGAGTTCACCCCCTTGCAGCATCCGGCCGATAACAAAGATTCCGGGGTAATAACCACTCACTTTGAATATCATGCCATTGGCGAACAACTGGTCAAGCTGGATATACTAGGCCATGACGACCCCACCGTACTAAAGGAACTGGAGGATCTTACCGGCAGGAAAGCCTCCAGCATAAAACTAAATGAAAAAGAAACGATGAAGCTTTTTTCCGGAGTCGAGCCTTTAGGGTTGGAAGCCGCAGATATTCTTTCTACGGTGGGAACTTACGGGATTCCCGAGTTTGGCACTCGCTTCGTACGGCAGATGTTGGAGGCTACCCGGCCGACCACCTTTTCGGAACTGGTCAGGATCAGCGGGCTTTCGCATGGCACCAATGTATGGCTCAATAATGCCCAGAAGCTGATAAAAAACGGAACGGCCAGCTTGAGCGAAGTTATTTGTACCCGGGATGATATAATGAGTTATTTGATTCAAAAGGGCTTGGACAAGAAACAGGCCTTCAAGATCATGGAGAATGTGCGCAAGGGCAATGGGCTAAATAGTGGCGAATGTGAGCTGATGGCAGGGCAGAATGTGCCTTCCTGGTATATAGATTCCTGCCAGAAGATTGAATATATGTTCCCCAAAGCCCATGCGGTGGCTTATGTCACTATGGCTTTTCGTATAGCTTATTTCAAGGTTTACTATCCTCTGCCATTCTATGCCAGTTTTTTCAGCATCAGGGCGGAGGATTTTGACTCCCAGATTATATTGGAAGGTTATGAGGCCTTGAGAAAAAGGATACAGGAGATTGAAAAAGCCGGTTTGTCCGCTTCACAAAAGGATAAAAAGCTGCTTCCCGTCTTGGAAGTGGCTATGGAAATGTACGCCCGGGGATTCACTTTTCAACCGGTGGATATTTATGAATCTGATGCCAGTAAATTCCTGGTGGTAGATAATGCCTTATTATTGCCTTTTTCCGCTCTGCCTAATGTGGGTGCAGCTGCAGCTCACGGCATAATTGAATCAAGGGAAGGCGGCAGTTTTATTTCCGTGGAAGATTTTCAACAGAGATCGCGGCTTAACAAGACGGCCATGGAGGTCTTGCGGAAATTTGATTGTTTTAATCATCTTCCGGAAACCAGCCAGGTCAGTCTCTTTGGCTAGCAAAACGGAAGACGGAAGACGGAAGACGGAAGACGGAGGGCGGAAGACGGAGGGCGGAGGGCGGAAGACGGAGGGCGAAAGACGGAAGACGGAGGGCGGAAGACGGAGGGCGGAAGACGGAAGACGGAGGGCGGAAAACGGAAGGCGGAGGGCGGAGGACGGTAATAAAAAACGCTTGACAAAGCCAAATAGCTTGAATTGATTTATGTGAATATGCTATACTAATCGCAAGCATACTAATACCATTAACCACAAAGTGGGTACCTGCCCACTTTTTCTATTGTTAAATCAATCTTATCATAAAAAAACCGGGGGGTGGGACTAATAGATAGAGTTGCATTCCTGACCAGGGTAGAAAAAATGGTCGAAGAGAGACTAAATGAACTGGAACTGGAGCTGGTTGATATAGAATATCGCAAGGAGAACAAAGAGCAATTCTTGCGAGTTTTTATCGATAAAGACAGCGGGGTTGATTTGGAGATGTGTAGCCAGGCCAACCGGGCCATAAAAGAGAGCCTTGATGAACAGGAAATTCCTTACGATTATCTGGAGGTCTCATCTCCGGGTTTGGAACGAGTCTTGAAAAAGGAACGGGATTGGGAACGCTTTTCCGGATACCGGGTTAGAATTAAAACCAGGAAATCATTTCCGGGTCCGCAGCGGATAATCGGCATATTGTTAGGATTTGATAGTGAAAACATAGCGGTAGAGGTTGATGGAGAACTGTATAAAGTACCGCGTGACATGATCACTATAATCCGCTTGCATCCAGAAATTTAAGAGGAGGAAAAACAATGTCTAATGATTTAGTACAGGCATTGAATGACATAGAGAAAGAACGCGGCATTCCTAAAAGGGCTCTGGTTGAAGCTATAAAGTCAGCCTTGAGCACTGCTTATAAGAAGAATTTTGGGATTGCTCAGAATGTAAGTGTGGAATTTAATGAGATTAATGGCGAAGTCAAGGTTTTTTCTCAGAAGAAGATAAGTGATGAAGTTAAAGATCCCCGTTTGGAGATGTCTTTGGAAGAAGCCAGGGAACTTTATCCTGATTGTAAAGCTGAAGATCTGGTCTATGTTGAAGCTACACCATCAGATTTCGGGCGCATTGCGGCTCAGACGGCCAAACAGGTAGTGATACAGAAATTAAGAGAAGCGGAGAGAAGCCTGATATATGAAGAGTTTTTAGAAAGAGAGGGCGAAATAATAACCGGTACTATTCAGAGGATTGAATCCAAAACCGTTTATATCAGCCTGGGCCGAACGGAAGGAATAATGCTGGCTTCGGATCAAATCTTCGGGGAAAGATACGAAGTTGGACAGAGGATTAAGGCGTATATTTATGAAGTTAAGAATACTTCCAAAGGGCCCAATATATTTGTGTCCAGATCCCATCCGTATTTTTTGCGACGTTTGTTTGAAATGGAAGTACCGGAGATCTATGATGGAGTAGTAGAAATCAAGTCTATAGCTCGCGAAGCGGGAGCCAGATCCAAGATTGCGGTCTATTCCCTGGATGATAAAATTGACTCGGTGGGGGCTTGCGTAGGGCCCAGAGGTTTGAGGGTACAGAACATTGTTTCCGAATTGGGTGGAGAAAAAATAGATATTATTAAGTACGATAAAGACCCGGAAAGGTATATTTCCAATGCTTTAAGCCCTTCCCGGGTGGTTGCGGTTAATATCAATGAGACCGATAAAGTAGCTCGGGTTATTGTGCCTGATTACCAGCTTTCACTGGCTATAGGGAAAGAGGGGCAAAATGCCCGCCTGGCCGCAAAACTTACCGGATGGAAAGTGGACATAAGAAGCGAAAGCCAGATGAGTGATTACTATAAGGATATAGATGTGGAGATTGATGATGAGGTGTTGGAACAGGATTGGATTGAAGAAAATCCCGGGGAGACGGAAATAGATGAGCAGGATTCGTAAGCAGCCCCAGAGAATGTGTGTAGGCTGCCGGGAAATGAAAAACAAGCGGGAATTGGTCAGGATAGTTCGCAGCCCTCAGGGGGATATAGATTTGGATACTACGGGTAAAAAGCCGGGGCGGGGAGCTTATATTTGTCCTGAACCGGAGTGCCTCAAGCAGGCCATCAAGGGAAAGAGGCTGCAAAAAGCCCTGGAACAGAATATACCTGATGGGGTTTTAGAAAAGCTCAGAGAGCAAATCAACCAGGATAAAACCAGGCAATAAGGTGAGTGATAGTTTGAGAAAGAGCTATGCAATTTTAGGTTTTGCCCAGAAAGCCGGGAAAATATCTTCCGGAGCTTTGGCGGCAAAATCCAGTATATTAAGGCGAAGAGCATTTTTATTAATCGTTAGCAATGACATAGCGGAAAACGCCAAGCAGGGTTTGATCAGCAGCTGTCAAAAACAGAAGATTCCCTGGGTCGTAATGGGTAACAAGTATGAAATCGGGGCTTGTATCGGAAAGGCGTACCGGGTTGCTGTGACGATAAATGACCCGGGAATGGCTGAATCCCTGATAAAATCGCTTGAGGGTGTCGGAGTTAAAGTAAACACGGGGGTGGTTGAATGGCAAAAATAAGAGTACATGAATTGGCCAAGGAATTGGGAATTGCCAGCAAAGAGATGGTTGAGGTTCTGGTCGAACTGGGCTTAGATGTGAAAAACCACATGAGTACAATAGAGGATTCACAGGCTAGCTGGGTTAAAAAGCGTTTGAGCAAAAGAGGCGAGGATAGCAAAAAACAGCCAGCCCAACCAGTGATCAGGGATGAAGCTGTCAAGAAAAATTCCGGGGAACCAGCACCGCAGACCACCCAGAAAAAGCCGGACAATCAGCTGCCTGGGTCACCCAGGCTTGAATCAGGAACACGTCCTCAAGAGGGCTCTAAACCAGGTGAAAGTATGGGAAGGCATGATTTTTCTGGAAAAAGGGAACAGCCCAGAAAAGGGGAAGAAAGCCATTCCGCTGGTGCTAAGCCAGCTACTCAAATGAAAAGCCCGAGAAACAGTGCACCCCGGCCTACAGCAAGACCGGAACATCGATCTTCCGGAGCAACGGGCAGAACGGACCATAGAGCCCCTGGAGCAGCCGGAAGAACAGATAACAGAGGGGCGGGGTCGGCCAGCAAACCAGATAACAGGGGAACCAGGCCAGCCGCCGGTAGGCCTGATAATAAAGGCTCCAGGCCAGGTGATGCCAAGCGCCCCCCCCAGAGAGCAGTGCCCAGTAATACCCCCAGGCCGGTATCATCTCCAGAACGAACAATGGAGAAGAAAACCAGGGAAACAGGTTCCAAGACATTGCCTGGTGGTGACCGAACTGCAGGTGATAAGAAAGCTTTCCGGAAAAATACTCCTGCACTTGGACAGTACCAGAGTAAAGACTACAGTCGCCCGGGGCGGAAATCAAAACACAAACGCAAGAAGGAAAATGTAGAGTTTAAAACCCCTGAAAGCATAAAGATTGAAGGCTCTATTATGGTTAGAGACCTGGCGGAGAAGCTTAATAAGAACCCGGCTGAAATAATGAAGAAACTAATGGAATTGGGAATAATGGCTACTATTAACCAAAACATTGATTATGAAAATGCGGAAATAGTATCCAGCCTTTATGATGTTAAAGTTGAACGGGAACTCTCCGAAGAAGAAAAGATACTGGAGGAACTTGTTGATATTGATGATGATGATGAACTCAAAGCGCGCCCTCCAGTCGTTACCGTAATGGGACATGTAGACCACGGTAAAACTTCCCTGCTCGATCGTATCAGACAGGCTAATGTGGTTTCGGGAGAAGCAGGGGGGATTACCCAGCATATTGGTGCTTACCAGGTAACTATAAAAAATAATAAAATAACTTTTATTGATACTCCCGGACATGAGGCCTTTACTGCTATGAGGGCTCGCGGAGCCAATCTTACTGATATTGTAATCCTGGTGGTAGCCGCAGATGATGGGGTAATGCCCCAGACCGTTGAGGCCATAAACCATATCAGGGCTGCCAAGGTTCCTTTCCTGGTAGCTATTAATAAAGTTGATAAGCCGCAAGCGGACCCGGAAAGAATAAAGCAGCAATTGACCGAATATAATATTGTCCCGGAAGAATGGGGCGGAGATACTATATTTGTTCCTGTTTCGGCCAAAAGTGGGGAAGGAATAGAAAACCTGCTGGAAATGATTCTGTTGGTGGCGGAAATGAACGAAATAAGGGCCAACCCGGATAGAGCTGCTTACGGTCTGGTAGTCGAAGGGGAACTGGACAAAGGGCGGGGAGCAGTGGCCACAGTATTGGTATTGAACGGAACCTTGAAGATAGGGGATTATGTAATCTGCGGCACCAATTGGTGTCGGGTGCGGGCTATGATTGATGATCGAGGTAAAAGGGTGGAGAAAGCATTGCCCTCCATGCCGGTTGAAATAATGGGATGGTCCGGTGTGCCAGAGGCCGGTGGCAAAGTTCAGGTTTGTGATGAAAAGGTGGCCAAGGAAATCATCAGTCTGAGATTAAGCGAAAAGAAGATTGAAGAACAAAAACAAAGCAGCCGGGTATCTCTGGATGAGTTTTTCCAGCAGATGAAGGATGCCGAAATCAAGGAACTCACTTTGATTATAAAGGGCGATGTTCAGGGTTCAGTTGAAGCTCTCCGGCAATCGCTGTTACGACTGGCCACCAGCGAAGTAAAAGTAAATGTAATCCATTCAGCGGTAGGTGCTATTACGGAAACCGATGTTATGCTGGCTTCAGCTTCCAATGCTATAATTATTGGATTTAATATAAGGCCGGATAGCAAAGCCAGAAAATATGCAGAAGATGAAAAAATAGATGTTCGCATGTACCGGGTTATATACGAGGCCATTGATGATGTCAAGAAAGCCATGAGCGGGCTGCTGGATCCGGAATACAAAGAGAAATTTCTGGGCCGGGCTGCAGTACGGGCGCTTTTCAAGGTACCCAATGTGGGGGTAATCGCCGGGTCTTATGTTATTGATGGTAAAATCCAGAGAAATGCCAGTGTACGGGTCTTGCGGGATGGGGTAATTGTATACGAAGGCCAATTATCTTCTTTAAAACGATTTAAGGATGATGCCAAAGAAGTAGTGGAAAACTATGAATGCGGCATTGGAATTAGAGATTTCAATGATGTCAAGGAAGGAGATATCATCGAAGCTTATACCCTGGAGGAAATACCCAGAGAGTTGTAGAGGTGTCAAGGGGACCGTCCCTTGACACCCAGGTTAGCAATAAAAGTGAGGGATAGATATGAGTAAACGCCGGCAGGAAAGAATGTCTGTAGAAATCATGCGCGTTTTATCCCAGATAATACAGGAGGAGATAAAGGATCCTCGTATTGAATTTAAGAATCTCTCCATAACTCGCATAGATCTTAGCAATGATTACAGTCATGCCCGGGTAAATATAAGTATACTGGGTGATGAAGTACAGAGGGAAGAGGCGATGAAAGCCCTGCAAAAAGCCAAAGGCTATATTAGAAGCGCTCTGGCCCAGCAGCTAAAGGTGCGTCATGCGCCGGAGCTGGAATTTCGTCTGGATCGCTCTATAGAACATGGAATAAGGATTTCTTCCCTTCTGGAAGAGATTAGAGAAGAGGAAGAGGCAAAAGGCAGTAATGAATAAACTCAAGGAAATCGCCAGGAAAATAATGGATAAAGATGATTTTTTGCTGCTGGGACATAAAGCCCCGGATGGGGATTGTATTGGCTCTATGCTAGGCCTGTACCTGGGCCTCTTGGCCATGGACAAAAGGGTCAGGATGCTATTGTCCGACCCGGTTCCTCCTGTCTACCACTACCTGAGCGCGGCGGAACAGGTAAAATTACCTGGAGAAATAGGGTCTATACCCCAAAACCTCATTTTCCTGGATTGTTCGGATGAACAGCGGGTAGGCCAGGAAGTATTCTCCCTCATACAGGAAAGGAACTGCAGTTTTAATATCGATCATCACCTAAGCAACGATCTTTTTGCTGATTTTAACTATGTCGATACCAATGCTGCAGCCGCTGCTGAAATCATTAGCGAATTACTCCTGCTTATGCCCATAAATATTAGCGCTGCTATGGCGGATGCTCTTTTGGCCGGTATCATTATGGATACAGGTTGTTTTTTGAATGCCAATACCACGGCTAAAACCTTGAGCATAGCTGCCCAACTACTAAATTTCGGCGCCAATGTTAATCTCGCTCGGATAAACCTTTTTGAATCCAAGTCCAGAAAAGAAGTGTTAATACTGCAGCATGCATTGCAACACTTGGATTTCTCATCTGATGGTAAAATAGCCTGGATGAGCTTGCCCTATAACGAATTAGTGGCTATAGAGGCCGAAGACTTGTATCCGGAAGGGCTTATAAACCATACTCGTATGATTGAAGGTGTAGAGGTAGGGATTTTATTTCGCGAAATGCCGGCAGGAAAGGTTAAAGTCGGTTTACGTTCGCGGGGGCAGGTTGATGTTGCTGCACTGGCGGCACAATTTGGTGGTGGCGGGCATAGGCAGGCATCAGGCGCCCAGTGTGAAGGTAAGCTGGAGGAAGTAAAGTCAGCAATTATTCAAGCGGTTGAGGATGTGATTTGATTTTTGCATGGGTTTCTTAACATCAATAAACCCCAGGCTATAACCTCTTTTGATGTTATAAGAAAGCTTAAAAAAGCTTTACCTCGAAAATATAAGTTGGGGCATCTGGGCACCCTGGATCCTATGGCTGAAGGAGTTTTGCCCGTGGCTGTCGGTCAGGGCACAAAAATAATTCCTTTTGTCGAAGATGAGACCAAGGAATACATAGTGACCATGACCTTGGGAGCATCATCCGATACCCAGGATGCCTGGGGAGCAATTACATACAGTATGCGAAAAGTAGAGCCCGCCCAAATAGAAAGAGTGCTGGCATTGTTTCGGGGTAAGAGCAGGCAAGTTCCTCCCATGTATTCAGCTGTCCACCATGAAGGCAAAAGACTTTATGAATTGGCCCGCCAGGGTCTGGAAGTGGAGAGAAAAGCGAGAGAAATTGAAATCTTCGCGTTAGAACTGCTGAATGCCGATTGGGAGCGGGAATTACCCCAATTGAGCTTGCGGGTAAGCTGTTCCCGGGGGACCTATATTCGCACACTATGTCATGATATTGGTCAGGAATTAGCTTGTGGAGCTTTTTTATCCAGCTTATGCCGAAGCCGCTCTGGCTGCTTCAAGATAGAAGAGGCGGTAAGCCTGGATTATCTTTTAGAGAAGCGGGAGAACCTGAGCCGATCCTTGCTCCCCCTGGACTACCCTCTAAATAACTTACCGCTTATAAGCCTAAAAAATACGGAATTACCAGCTATAATAAACGGAAGAAAGATAAGCCGGACAGGAAAGCTGGCTAGTCCCCGGGTAAGGTTATATACGCCGGAAGGACAACTGCTGGCTATTGCTGAAGCAAATAACTATAATGAAGATACTGTACTCCAGCCCTGCCGGGTATTTAAGATTGGTGAATAAGGGAGAGTAGCATTAAGATAACCCTGACGAAGGAATAGAAGGAGTTGCTGTATGGAGGTAGTAAGAGAAATAGAGAATTTTACCAATAACGAGTGCCCTTTATTTTTGGCCCTGGGTAATTTTGACGGAGTACATCAGGGGCACCAGCGTTTGATAGGTGATTTGGTAGAGAAAGCCCGAGCCAGCAATGGAATCGCGGCGGCTTTTATTTTTGAACCCCACCCGGCTATGGTGCTTAACCCCAGCCGGGCTCCCAAACTTTTGGTAACTGCGGAACGAAAAGCAGAATTATTAAAGAAAATGGGTTTGGATAAACTGATTTACAATACCTTTGATCTGGCCATATCCCAGTGCTCTCCGGAAGAGTTCGTAAAAAGCATCCTGGTTGAGAGATTAAAAATAAGGGCAGCGTTTGTGGGATTCAACTATTCCTTTGGTCATAAAGGAAGTGGTACGCCCCAATTATTAAAAGAGCTGGGGGAAAAATATGGTTTCCAAGTTAGTATCATTCCCCCGGTGGAAATCAAGGGGCAGGTAGTATCCAGCACTATCATCCGCCAGGCCCTGGATGCCGGCGATATGAAATTGGCCCGGGAAATGCTGGGTTACTATCCCATGATAGAAGGAAAAGTAATTGAAGGGGAAAAACGAGGAGCAACTATTGGTTTCCCTACAGCCAACCTGGGGATTGGGGCTGAATTAAATATACCGGGAAAAGGGGTATATGCGGCTCTGGCAGTGCTGGAAGGCGAAAATTTCGGGGCCGCCGTCAACATAGGCAGCAAGCCCACCTTTCATCAGGAATATCCAGTTTCGGTTGAGGCTCATTTAATCGGTTTTAATCGACAGGTATATGGTCAGGATTTAAGGCTGTTTTTCCTCCAAAAAATCAGGGACGAAAAAAGATTCAGCAGCGTTGACGAACTAATTAATCAGATTAGGCTTGACCGTGAACAGGCTGGAGAAATATATGAGTCTCTGGAAAGCAGAGGAAAGATAGATATAATATGAGAAGCCGCAGCTGTTGCCCATGCATAGACTGCGAGCGGTATATTTATGCAAGCCAAACAGGAAAGGCTCTTGCTTATCAAGCCATGATTGTATAAAATTAGGATTGACTCCACTGCGAAAACCCCTTTTGTTGCATAAGGGTTGCATAAATATACAAAGTGAGCGTTGGCGAAGCATGGTTGCAACGCCCGGCGAAGGCGAGCAGGCGAAAGGGGGCGAGCGACAGGACGTCGCGAGAGCGCTATACGACCATGGATGGGAGGTTAGCGTGTACCCCTTGAGCCGCGAGACAAGCCGCAGGTGTTGCCCATGCGAAGACTGCGAGCGGTATATTTATACAAGCCAAACAGGAAAGGCTCTTGCTTATCAAGCCATGATTGTATAAAATTAGGATTGGATTGGTTAAGGCTTTAGAACCTCGGGCTAGGGATGACGATTCACCAGCGTTTTCCTTGGCCGGTGGCGATTATTTGGTAGAGGAGGTGAAAACTTGGCATTATCTCTAGAAAGAAAAGGGGAAATAATTAAGACCTACCAAATTCACGAAAACGATACCGGTTCACCGGAAGTCCAAATTGCCATATTAACGGAAAGAATAAACTACCTTAATGAACATCTGAAAATAAATTCCAAAGACCATCATTCTCGCAGAGGCCTGCTGAAAATGGTAGGACAACGTCGTTCACTCCTGGACTATCTCAAGAAGAAAGACTTTGAACGCTACCGGAGTATTGTTACCCGGTTGGGTCTGCGCAGGTAAAGAGCGGTAATCCGCTCTTTATCTTTATGGCTAGAGCTCTTACGGGAAACGAGCATGTCCATTTACGGGCCTGCTCGTTTTCCCCCAATCGCTATACCTTTAAAACAGGCTTAAACGAGGCGGCATGTTGAAACTGCTTCGCAGTTTCTTCCGATGCTTAAAGCGAATAGAAAAAGGTAACAATGTTCTTGTAGGAAGTAAGAAGTATAAAATCAATCTCATTTTGAAAGGAGGAAAACGTGATAGTTAAGAAGTATCAAATGGAGGTAGCAGGGCGACCATTAATTGTAGAAATAGGACAAGTTGCCCAGCAAGCCAATGGAGCTGCTCTTATGAGATATGGAGATACAGTTGTATTGGTCACAGCTACAGCTGCCAAAGAGCCCCGCGAAGGAATTGACTTTTTCCCGCTAACGGTTGATTACGAGGAGAAACAATATGCGGTAGGGAAAATACCAGGAGGCTTCATTAAAAGAGAAGGCCGGGCTACAGCCCAGGCTACCCTATCCGCCCGCTTGATTGACCGGCCTATCCGCCCGCTTTTCCCTAAAGGTTTCCGGAATGAAATACATGTAGTAGCCACTATTTTATCGGTGGAGAAAGACAATGCACCAGATGTCACCGCTATAACCGGAGCGTCTGTTGCTCTTTCCATTTCCGATATACCTTTTGCCGGACCGGTGGCAGCGGTAATAGTGGGACTGGTGGATGGGCAACTGATTATTAATCCTACAGTGGAGCAACACCAGAAAAGCGATCTACACTTGGCGGTAGCGGGAACCAAAGAGGCTATCATGATGGTTGAAGGAGGTGCCAATGAGGTTCCTGAGGAAACTATGCGTGATGCTATTTTCTTTGCTCATGAAGAGATCAAGAGAATAGTTGATTTTCAGGAAAATATCATAAGAGAAGTTGGCCTGCCCAAAATGCAGGTGGAAATTCCGGTTTTGGATGAGGGAATAAAAAAGGCCGTTGTTGAATATGCTGCTCCACTATTTGAAGAAGCGGTCAAGAATCCAGATAAGAAAACGAGGGAAGCCCAGATGGATTCATCCCAGAAATCTGTTTTGCAGCACTTTGCCGAGAACTATCCGGACGAAGAAAAGATGATTGCCGATGTATTGGACAAGACCATGAAAGCCGTAGTCAGAAGGATGGCTCTGGAAGAAGGCGAACGGGTAGATGGGAGAAAACTTGATGAAATCCGGCAAGTAAGCTGCGAGGTTGGTTTCCTGCCCCGGCCTCATGGCTCAGGTCTTTTTACCCGCGGTCAGACCCAGGTTTTGTCGGTTACCACCCTGGGAGCGATCAGTGAAGAACAACGACTGGATGGCTTGGGAATCGAAGAGAGGAAAAGGTATATTCATCACTATAATTTCCCTCCCTATAGTACTGGTGAAACCAAACCTATGCGTGGTCCGGGAAGAAGGGAAATCGGTCACGGAGCCCTGGCTGAACGGGCTTTGCTGGCAGTAATACCATCAGAAGAAGAATTTCCATATACTATCAGGATAGTTTCCGAAGTTTTGGAATCAAATGGTTCCAGCTCCATGGGGAGTGTATGTGGCAGTACGCTATCTCTGATGCACGCCGGTGTTCCTATAAAAGCTCCGGTATCTGGAATTGCTATGGGACTGGTCAAAGAAGGCGAGCGTTTTGCCATTATGAGTGATATTCAGGGAATAGAGGATGCTCTGGGAGATATGGATTTCAAACTGGCTGGAACCGAAAAAGGAGTTACCGCCCTGCAGATGGATATAAAAATTACCGGGGTTAACCGCGAAATAGTCGAAGCTGCACTTAAACAGGCCCGTGAAGGCAGGATGTTCATTTTAAAGAAGATGCTGGAAGCCATCGAAAAGCCCAATGAGGAACTATCTCCTTATGCTCCGCAGATGATACGGATGCAGATTGACCCGGACAAAATCCGGGAAGTTATTGGACCAGGTGGCAAAACCATTCACAAAATAGTAGATGAGACCGGTTGCAAAATTGATATTGAAGATGACGGCAGCCTGTTTATAATGGCTACGGATGAAGAAGCCGCGAAAAAGGCCCGATTCTTTGTGGAATCCATTGTGGCTGATGTTGAGGTGGGCAAGACCTATATGGGAACCGTTAAGCGCATAATGGATTTTGGGGCTTTTGTGGAAATCATTCCCGGGGTGTTGGGAACATCAGGAAAAGAAGGTCTGGTACACATTTCCCAGCTGGCCGAGGAAAGAGTAAACAAGGTTAGAGATGTGGTGGACATCGGGGATCAGATACTGGTCAAGGTTACCGAAATTGATAGACAGGGGCGGGTAAACCTTTCCCGCAAAGCCGTATTAAAGAGCGCTGTAAGAAAATAACAAAGCATATTGGCAACTGCATAGACTATTCCAAGTAAACCGAGTAACCTCGGTTTATTTGCATTTAATGCGGTATTGGTTTCACTGGCTTGTATAAATATACCGCTTGCAGGCTTCGCATGGGCAACACCTGCGGCTTGTCTCGCGGCCCAAGGGGTACCGCGCTAATCTCCCGTCCATGGGAGAAAGCGCTCTCGCGACATTCTGTCGCTCGCCCCCTTTTGCCTGCTCGCCTTCGCCGGATGTTGCGTCCATGCTTCGCCAACGCTCGCTTTGTATATTTATGCAACCCTTATTCATAAAAAGGGGTTTTACAGGGAAACCATTATTTTTTTCAAGCAAAAATCGAATAGTAGTAGATGCCAAGGAATATGAATGTAGAAAAAAGCCGGGAGGAGTGAGAGCGATTTTTTAGGATTCCATACCATCAAAGTGAACGGCAGGGCTCTGTTTCTCTTATGCTTTTTTATCAGCATTTCGCTATTTACTGCCTGGCTAGATCGGGCGGAACGAAAAATATACGGAGTTAAACCAGGAGTTACTATGGCCGGAGAGAAACTGGAAGGCTTGCTCCCGGGTGAACTGCGTTTGCTGGTGGAAAATATGGCTCTTAAGGAGCAGAAACTACCTTTGGAACCGGCTTTAGACAAAGAAACAGGAGAAGTAATTCCCGAGCAGGAAGGCTGCATCGTTGATATTGAAGGCAGTGTGAGTACAGCTTTGCAGGCGGAAGAAGGCGAGAAGCTGGAATTGCTGATGCGGGCAATTCCCTCCCGTTATTCCAGCCGGGACTTGCAAAAAATAACCTTTAGCCGGGGCTACTTCGAAACCTGGTTTACCGGGACTTATCAGCGTTATACCAATGTTTCCCTGGCCTGCAGCAGTGTTAACAATAGTGTTCTATGGCCCGGACAGGAATTTTCTTTTAATGAAACAGTAGGTCCCAGAACGCCGGAGAGAGGCTATATGCCGGCACCGGTGTTTTTAATGGGGGCCAGCGAACTGGACTATGGAGGAGGGGTTTGTCAGGTATCAACTACGGTTTTCAATGCGGCTGAAAAGGCCGGCCTGATAATAATTGAGCGTCATGTCCATACCCGTAAGGTTTATTATGTAGCTGAGGGTAAAGATGCCACCGTAAGCTATGGAGACCTGGATCTCAAGTTTTCCAATAATACAGATAGTCCATTGATCATCAAGGCCGGAATCAACCGGGGCAAGGTTTGGGTAAATATTTTGGGGGAGGAAGATTAAAGTGAAAATATATTTTATTTCCCGGAAAAAACTAATAGTAATGCTGTTGTCCGTTTTGTTGCTGGGCCTATTTACCGCAATCTTACTTATGCGCGGGGATGACAGCAGTGTAGCTTCCCGGGTGCTTGATCCCATATATCAGGGCAATAGCGGAGAGAAAGCGGTGGCTATAGCCGTCAATGTGGATTGGGGCGAGGAATATATCCCCCAGATGCTCAAAAGCTTTAAGGAAAACCAGGCTGAGGTTACCTTCTTTGTTAGCGGAAAGTGGGCAGAAAAAAATCCGGAGCTTTTAAAAGAAATGAAAGCTGCCGGACATAGCATCCAGAACCATGGGTACAAACATTTGCATCTTAATAATATTTCAGCGGAAGAAGCCAGTGAGCAAATAAGAAAAGCTGAGGAGATTATTAATAGTACCGTAGGTGAAAAACCCCGGTTTTTTGCTCCTCCCTATGGGGAATATAACCAGCAATTGCTGAATGTGGTGGCTGCTTTGGATTATGAGCTTATTATGTGGAGCATTGATACGATTGATTGGCAGCGCCCTGATCCCGCCACCATCGTTAAAAGAGTCAGCAACAAGTTGCACAACGATGCCATCATCTTGATGCACCCTACAGATCCTACGGTTAAAGCCCTTCCTGCCATCTTGGAGAGAATAAAGCAAGACGGTTATAAAATGTTAACTATCGACAAAATTATTAATCAGAGTAAAGGAGATAATATTAAAGGAGATAATAATTGAGGGCTATTGGTAGGGAAATTAGATTTATTATACTATTGCTGTTATTAATGGGGCTAATAGCTTCTCCCGTAAATGCGTCTCCATATATCAGCTCCCCCTGCTATTGCTTGATGGATGGGGAAAGTGGGCAGTTGATACTTTCCAGTAACGGGGATGAAACTCGTCCTGTTGCCAGTACGGTAAAGATGATGACGGCCATATTAAGCGTTGAATATGCCAGTATGTATGAAGAAGCCACAGTAAGCAGCCATGCTGCCCAAACCCCCGAATACAGCATTGGTTTGAAGGCGGAGCAGAAGATTGCAGTAGGCGAACTGCTGAAAGTGGCTCTTATCCGTTCTTCCAATGATGCGGCCATGGTCCTGGCCGAACATATTGCCGGGGATGAGGGCTTTTTTGCCCACTTGATGTCCAAAAAGGCTTTTTTGATTGGAGCATCTAATACCCGTTTTAGCAATGCCTCCGGTCTCCCGGGTGGTGAACAATTCAGCACCTGCAATGATCTGGCTCAGATTGGCCGTTATGCTCAATCCCACCCCCAAATCAAGGAACTGGTGGCTACCCGGCAAAGCGAATTCAAGCATCCCTCTTATAGTCAGCCTTTAAGGATAAGCAATACCAATTCCTTGCTGGGCAGCTATCAGGGAGCTGATGGTATTAAAACTGGTACGGCCAACGCTGCGGGGAAATGTCTGGTGGCTTCCGCCACCCGGGATGGACGCCATTTAATAGCCGTTGTTTTAAAATCCAGCGATAGAGCAGGTGATTGTATGCGTTTACTCAATTATGGATTCAAGGAAAGCTATTATCAGCAAATAATCAATGCTTCTACTCCGTTTAAAGAATTACGGGTATTAAAGGGCCAAACTCCTAAGGTTAAGATATATCCAGCCCGGGATCTCTATCTCTGGGTAGGAGATAATAGCCCCGATATCGAGAAAAAAGTAAATATGAAATATGAACTGCAAGCTCCGCTGAGCAAGGGGCAGGAAGTTGGCAGCCTGGTGGTTTATGCTGATGGAAAGCTGGTTGAGAGCATGCCGCTGCTTTGCGGGGATAATATTACCCGGCAGGCCAATCTCTTCCAAAGGATAATTAAGGACTTTATTTTACCTTAACTGATTTGTAAGGAAAGTGAGGAGTGAGAGGGCACCCTTCTGCATCAAAAGGGTTTTTGGCAGTTGAGCCCTTAACTACTATAGTGAAAAAACTTGCTCTGCTATCTTTTTTGTCCTGGAATCGGATAGAATAAGATTATATGTTTTTGCATGGAGGTATGGAAGTGATAAATACATGGTTGCTGGACAAGCAGGCCAGGCTGATAGTGGAGGAGATTCCCTATTTGAAATCGGCCGCTCTTGGGGTCTATATCAAACTGGGTTCCCGACATGAAAAGGAAGAAATGGCGGGGGCCAGTCATTTTATCGAGCATATGCTTTTTAAGGGTACCGAAAGCAGGTCCGCCCGGGATATTGCGGAGAGTTTTGAAGAGATAGGAGGGCAGCTGAATGCCTTTACCTCCAAAGAATTTACCTGTGTTTATGCCCGAACCCTGGATGAAAATATTTCTTCAGCTATGGAGATAATTTTTGATATGCTCTTTAATTCCACCTTTGCTACCCGGGATTTTGCCACCGAGAAAGAGGTAATTATCGAGGAAATAAATATTTATGAAGATACCCCTGATGATTTGATACACGATTTATTTGCCCGCAACCTCTGGCAGGGGCATCCTATGGGCTCCCCCATACTGGGAACCCTGGATTCGGTATCTGCTTTCAGCCGGGATGAAATATTTGATTTCTATAAAAAATGCTATGCTCCCTCCAATATGGTAATAGCTGTGGCCGGCAATGTAGATAAAAGCCATATAAAAGAGCAGGTGGAAAAATGTCTGGCCCGGCAACCACTCACTCAGGTAATTTGGCCTGAACCCAAGCCGACAGAGTATTCCAGTTTTGTAAGATTGCTGGAAAAGGAAACTGAACAGGTGCAGATTTGCCTGGGAGTTCCCGGGATATCATATTTTGATCAAAACCGCTATGTGCAGAATGTTATGAACAGTATACTGGGAGGAGGGATGAGTTCCCGTCTCTTCCAAAAAATTCGTGAAGAATTGGGCCTGGCTTATTCTGTTTTTTCCTCGCCCTCTACTTATTCCGATACCGGATCTTATTCATTCTATATCGGTACCGGGCCGGGCAAAATAGCTACTTTTTTTGAGGCGCTGTATAATGAACTGGAGTTTTTTGTGAGCAGAGGGGTCAGTGAGCGGGAAGTAAGCCGAACCCAGCAATTGATCAAATCCAGTATGTACCTGGGTCTGGAAAGCGTAATGAATCGCATGAGCCGCCTGGGCAAGTCTTTATTGATGTATGACCGGGTAATTCCGGTTGAAGATGTAATCCAGGAAATCCTCGCGGTTGATGCCGGAAAGGTGCAAGGCTTCTCTTCCAGCATCCTGCAAAAACCGGCTTTTTCCCTGGCGGCCATTGGACCGGCTGAGGTCCTTCCACAGGTGGAGAAGGAATTTCGCAAATGGTGGGGCTAGAAAGGAGAGGAAAAGATGAAGGTGCTTTTTACCCGCTTGCACTCCCATGACCTGCCTTTGCCGCGTTACATGACCCCGGGTTCCTCGGGTTTGGATCTCTATGCTGCTGTAGATGAGGAAATATTGATCCCCAGCGGTAAAATCGTGTTGGTTCCCACCGGCCTGGCCCTGGCCATACCGGAAGGATATGAAGCCCAGATACGCCCCCGCAGTGGATTGGCCTTGAAGTACGGTATAACCCTTTTGAACACCCCTGGTACTATTGATGCTGATTACCGGGGAGAGATAAAAGTGATTGTCATAAATCTGGGGGACAAAGACTATATTCTAAAAAGGGGCGAAAGGATTGCCCAAATGGTTTTTTCTCGGGTGGAAAAGGCCGAATTTATGGAAGTTAAATCCCTGGATGAAACCTTGCGCGGGTCGGGGGGATTCGGTCATACCGGTATCTGAAGGAGGGTTTTTGGTGCGGCTTAATGAGCTGGTGGGAAAAGAAATGGTCAATATATATGACGGGATGCGGATGGGAACAGTAGGGGACTCGGATATGCTTATTGATGAAGAGAGCGGTTTGATTATTTCTATCATACTTCCTAACCGCAACAACGCCTTGAACTTTTGGGTAGACCGGCAAAAAATGGTCATTCCCTGGGAGGCGGTGAAGAAGATTGGCCGCGAGGTAATTGTAGTTGATGTGAACAATACCCATATGCGACTGAAGAACAACTCGCTGTAACAATTTATTCCCGCCAGAAATCGGGGAGGAAGAGGAGGAGCAGGGGATAGATTTCCAGGCGCCCGACCAGCATCAGGAGGCTAAGAAGGTATTTACCGCTATCGGCGATAAATGAGTAATTGTCCATAGGTCCCACTTCTCCCAACCCGGGACCGATATTGCCCAGGCAGGAGGCGGCAGCCGTTATGCTGGTAATCAGGTCGACATCCAGGCAGCTCAGGCCAATGGTTCCCAGGGCCAAAAACATTATGTAGAGAAAGAAAAACTGCAGGACATTGATTAAGAGGCTATCACTTATTATTCTGTCGTTAAAATGCAGGGAAATCACCGCTTTGGGATGGATAATCCTTTTTATTTCGATAATTGACCGGTGCAGCAATATCAGGTAGCGGCCTGGTTTGATGTTTCCACCGGTTGATCCCGCACAACCTCCCACAAACATCATTAGGAAGATAATGCCCAGGGCCATATTAGGCCAGAGCTCAAAATCAACACTGCTGTATCCCGTGGTGGTAACGATGGTAACCACCTGAAAAAAAGCCGCCCGTACTTTGCCTTCGGTAGAAAGCTCACTCCCGCTAAGGCTAAGGGAAAGAGTAACTAAGAGACTGGCAACAACGACAATGGCGGTATAAAAAAGGAACTCCCGGTTTTTCAGGTAAACCTGCAAATTGCGTTGTTTAAAACCCAGATAGTGCAGAGTAAAATTGACCCCGGCGATGAACATAAATATGGTAAGGGTCCACTGAATGAGGGGGCTGTTATAATAACCAACGCTGGCATTGCGTGTAGAAAAGCCCCCGGTAGCCATAGTGGCAAAAGTGTGGCAAAGGGAATCGAAGAGATCCATGCCGAAGAGGTAAAGCAACAGCGTACAACAAACACTCAAGACGATGTAAGTTATCCAGAGTTTTTTCGCGGTTTCTCGCACGCGGGGGCTGATTTTATTGGCAACTGGTCCTGGAACCTCGGCTTTAAACAGGTGGTTGGCCTGGGCTCCCATACCGGAAATAATGGCCACAAAAAGCCCGATTATACCCATGCCTCCCAGCCATTGGGTAAGGCTTCTCCAGAACAAGAGGCCTTTGGGGGTTGCTTCCACATTGCTTATTACGCTGGCTCCGGTAGTCGTAAAACCGGATACAGTCTCAAAAAAAGCGTCGGCAAATGAAGGCAGACAGCCGGTAAAGATGTAAGGGAGGCTGCCAAAGAGGGAGGCCAGCAGCCAACCCAGGCTGACAATTACAAAGCCTTCTTTATAATGAATGGCCTGCTTTTCAGCAGAAAAAACCAGCAGGAGACCGGTGATAATAGTTACCCCGGCGGCCAGGCTGAAGGGGATTATTATTGATTCCCGGTAATAAAGGGAACAGAGCACACTCGACAGCATGGAGATACCGATAATTAAAATAATTCTTCCCAGGTAGCCCAATATTACACGAGTTCTAATCAAAAGAGCCAGGCCCCCTTGAGAAAGAGTTTTTCCACTTTGGGCAGGTCCTGGGGCAGGGTAAAAACAATAACCCGGTCAAAGGCATTAATCTTGAAATTGCCATCGGGGACTATAACCTGCTCTCCCCTTACCACTGCGCCTACCACTGAACCGCGGGGAAATTTGATATCCTGAATCTTTTTGTTAACCGCTATCGAACCCGGCTGGGCAAACAGTTCCAGCATTTCCGCCTTCTCTTCGCCCAGAATCGTTACGGAAACAATATCTCCTCGGCGAATGTATTTTAATATAGCACCGGCGGTAAGAATACGGGGACTAAGGACAATATCGATGTCAATCTGCTCAACCAGGGGAATAACCTCAAAGCGTTTGAGCTGGCAGATGGTGGTTTTAACCCCCAGGTTTTTGACAATAAGGGAGCAGAGCATGTTAATCTTGTCGTCATCGGTTACCGCCACAAAGATATCGGATTGGCCTACATTTTCCTCATCCAGCAATTGATAGTCGCTGCCATCCCCGTGAATTACCAGGGTATTATTGAGTTTCTCCGATATTTTTTCGGCGCGTTTCAAATCCTTTTCAATTATCTTGATACTTATTTTTTGCTCTTCCAGGATTTGAGCCAGGTGGTAACCGGTACGGCCTCCGCCCAGTATGGTAACCTGGTTGATTTTCTGGCGATAAAAGCCCAGGAGCTTTTCCACTTCAACAATGTCAGAACTTTGAGCCATTAAATTGATGTGGTCACCCGCATAAAATGTATCCTGACCCCGGGGAACTATCGTCTTATGGTTGCGAACTATAGAAACGATATTATAGGGTAAAGAGCTATCCGCATCTGTTAGCGTTTTCCCCACCAGAGGCGAATTTGGCTGAATGCGGAGTTCTACCAGTTGCACCTTGCCCTCAGCATAGTAATCCACATTCAAAGCCTCTGGATTTTTAACAATCTGAGCAATGTGAAAGGCAGTAACCCGTTCCGGGTTTATGATGAGGTCGATGCCCATAAGCTGATTTAAGGAGATGTGTTTAAGCTCCAAATATTCAGTATTGCGCACCCGGGCAACAGTAACCCTGGTGCCGTACTGCTTGGCCAGCATACAGGCCAGCATGTTTAATTCGTCAAATTCAGTTACGGCTAAAAGAATGTCCGCTTCCCTTACCCCGGCCGCCTCCAGCACCGAAAAGCTTGAAGCGCTGCCATTGATAACCTGAATATCCAGGGTGTCTTCAAGAATTTGCTGCCTTTCCGGAGATTGCTCGATTACCACTACATCGTGGTTCTCTTCGGAAAGCATCTCCGCCATACTGAATCCTACTTTTCCTGCACCGATAATAATTGCCTTCATAAGCTTACCACCTGTAAAACAAAATTATAACTAATAATCCTGCTCATATTACTCAGTTAACTGCGATTCTATCATATTTTAATATTTTGGGCATCTTTTTATAATAGATACATGTACGGAGGACGGAAGGCGGAGGGCGGAAGACAGAAGACAGAAGACGGAGTGGTCGTCAGGCACATGATAAAAGACAATAATGGCATAATAAGAAAAGTAAGGAGTGAGGGCAAAGGGTGAGTTTAGGAGGTGCGATAGATGGAGCGAAACAAAGGACAGGGTTCTTTTCCGCCCTGGAGCAGGATAGCTTCTTTGGAGGAAATGAGCCGGGAAGCGGGAGTTGATTTTGATGAACTGTTGGATTGTATAAAAAACGGAAAGAGCAAAGAGGAGATAGCGGAGAAATTTCGGGTTAGTGAAGAAACAGTGGAGTCTCTTCATCAACACTTCCTTCACTATGGAATAAGTTCGGTAATGGGTGGAGATTAAGCATATTATTAAGGGTTCACCTTGAAAAATGCTGAATAATAGGATACTATATTCTAAATTTCTAAAGGGGGCCAGACAATGAGTGAGAAATTTGGCAAAGAAGGTCTCACCTTTGATGATGTGCTGCTCGTTCCGGGAAGGTCTGAGGTTCTCCCCCAGGATGTTGATGTCTCTACTATGCTAAGCCGTAATATAAGGCTAGGGATTCCTATTTTAAGTGCGGGGATGGATACGGTTACTGAAATCAGAATGGCTATTGCTGTGGCCAGGGAAGGCGGCATTGGCATAATTCACAAGAATATGTCTATCGAAGAACAGGCTAGAATGGTGGATCGGGTAAAACGTTCCGAACATGGCATTATTACAGATCCGTTTTTCTTGTCGCCGGATAATACTATTCGGGATGCTCTCGATATCATGGAGCACTATCATATATCGGGAGTGCCTATTACTGAGGGGAGCAAGCTGGTTGGGATTATTACCAACCGGGACATACGCTTTGAAACCGATTTTACCCAACCCATAAAAAATGTTATGACCAGTGAAGGCCTGGTTACTGCGCCGGTAGGTACCAGTATGGACCAGGCTATGGATTTGCTCAGGAAATACAAGATAGAAAAACTCCCCTTAGTTGATGATAATTTTAATTTAATGGGCTTAATAACCATTAAGGACATCGAAAAAACCTCAAAGTATCCCAATGCGGCCAAGGACCAGCGGGGACGATTGCTGGTGGGAGCGGCTGTGGGCATAGCCCATGATACCCTGGAACGGGTGGAATGCCTCAAAAAAGCCGGGGCGGATGTTGTTGTAGTGGATACGGCTCATGGCCATTCGCTAAGCGTAATAAGAATGGTAGCCACCATCAAGAAACAATTTCCAGATATCGAGCTTATTGCCGGTAATGTAGCTACGGCGGAAGCCACCGAAGAATTGATAAAAGTGGGGGCTGATGCCATAAAGGTGGGAATTGGTCCGGGCTCTATTTGCACCACCCGGGTAGTAGCCGGAATAGGGGTTCCTCAGATAACTGCCGTTTTTGATTGTGCCCAGGTAGCTAAAAAACACAATGTACCCATAATTGCTGATGGCGGCATTAAATATTCGGGGGATATCGCCAAGGCCATTGCCGCCGGTGCAGATACGGTAATGCTGGGTAATCTTTTAGCGGGAACTGATGAAAGTCCAGGCGAGACACAGATATACCAGGGTAGAAGCTACAAGGTTTATCGTGGAATGGGGTCTTTGGGAGCTATGGTACAGGGCAGCAGTGATCGTTACTTCCAGGAAGACGCTCACAAACTGGTTCCCGAAGGTATAGAAGGTCGTATCCCCTATAAAGGTTATGTATCTGAAACCATTTTCCAACTCATCGGGGGGCTAAAAGCCGGTATGGGTTATTGTGGAGTGAAGAATATCGAGGAAATGCAAAGCAATACCAGTTTTATTCGTATTACCAATGCAGGTTTGATTGAAAGCCACCCGCATGATATATCCATTACCAAAGAAGCTCCAAATTACCAGGTAATATAGTAAGAAGACGGAGGACGGATGGCGGGGTAAGGTGTAGGTTGCAGTGTCAAAAGGACCGTCCCCTTGACACCCGGCTGGGGGGTTAGTATGGAGATTTGGGTCGGGCGCATAGTATTGGCCGCTATTATGGGATTTATTTTGGGTGTAAGTACTGACAGGTCGATATCCACTACCCGCACTTATGCCATCACCTGTATGGCGGCAGCTCTGCTTACGATTGTTTCCAATGAGTTTTTTAGAAACCTCGGCCATCCATATTACAGCGATCCGGGTAGGCTTTCGGCTCAAATCATATCAGCTATAGGATTTATTGGCACCGGGTTGATTTGGATGGCGGAAGACAAGCCAAGCGGCAGCGGGCTTTCTCTGGCGGCCAGCTTATGGATAACGGCTATTTTAGGAATGTTGATTGGTGCAGGGTTGCAACAAGCCGTGGTTCTGGCCACATTCTTGGTAATAATTATTATTTGTTTTTCCGATCGCCTGATTAGATGTAAGGATTATTTATGGAGAATACTATCGGGAAAACATAGAATAGATAAGGGGGAATAATCCCCCTTTTGAATGCGGGTTATTTCGGTTTATTACAGCTGGTTGGAGATACTCCTCTCGGCCATTTCGATTGCTTTACTTACCATGCTGCCACAGTCTCGGGAAGATACAGCACCCCAACCCTGAGTTGACACGAGCTGGTCAACTCCAAGTTCACGGGCAATTTCATATTTGAGCTGTTCGGACATCAGGCCTCTTTTACGGCTCAATCGAAAAACCTCCTTAATTCCCGCACCCATTTAGTATTTTGTGATAATATAATTAGAATTATGGCTAGATTTTAAAGCTTTATTTGTAAAGTGTTTCACAAAATACGACTTATTGTATAAACTTAAATAAAGCCAAGGAGGTAATAATTCATGAGAGAGGTAATAATTCATGAGATATGAAGGAAGTGTTTACCGTCCACCCAGTGAGGCCAGGAGTTATATCCTGCAGGTCACTTTAGGTTGTTCTCATAATAGATGTACATTTTGTTCCATGTATAAAGACAAGAAATACCGGGTCAGGTCGTTGGATGAAGTAATGGCCGATATTCGCATGGCTAAATTATACTATGGAGACCTGGAAAAGGTCTTTCTGGCTGATGGAGATGCACTGGCGGTGGAAACCGGTGATTTAGTAAAAATAATTGCTGAGCTTAAAAAGAATTTTTATAGCCTCAGGCATATCGGGATTTATGCCAGTCCCGACAGTATCCTTTCTAAAGAGATGGAGGAGCTTAAAAGATTAAAAGAGGCGGGGCTTGCTATTGCTTACCTGGGTGTGGAAACCGGAGACCCCGAACTATTGAAAGATATTAAAAAAGGAGTTACTTATGAAGAGATGGTTGAAGCAGGAAAAAAGATTCGGGAAGCTGGTATTCTCCTGTCAGTTACAGTCTTGTTGGGTTTGGCAGGGAGAACTCCGCAAGCAGTTGATCATGCCCGCAAAACAGCTCAGATCCTGAATGAAATGAATCCCGACTATGTTGGTGCTTTGACCCTGATGCTGGAGCCGCGTACACCTCTGTACCGGCAAATGCAAAGAGGGGAATTTGAACTGCCCGGTCCTTTTGAAATACTAGACGAAATGCGTATTATGATAGAAAATTTGGAACTCGAAGGAACAGAATTTCGCAGTAACCACGCTTCCAATTACCTGCCTATCAAAGGAAGGTTCCCGGAAGATAAAGAAAATATCCTGGCCTTGATCAATACCATAATTAACCGCAATGATGCCAGTTATTTGCGCCCCGACTATTTAAGGGCACTCTAATAATAGGACTCAATAATAATTAATCTCTTTATATGCAAAACTCAAATCAGGGGGTGGAACAATTGCGTTTATTCGGCACCAAAGACGAGCAGCTGTTTATGTTATTCAGTGAAAGCGCCCGCGTAGTAGTAAGAGGTGGGGACATATTGCAAAATGTGGTCAATGATTATAATGATCTGGATATTAAGATGGCGAAATTAACCGCCATGGAACATGAAGGAGATCGGATTATTCAGGAATTGATACGGCGCTTGAACACCAGTTTCATTCTCCCTTTTGACCGGGAAGATGCTTTTCAACTGGCGCAGAAACTGTCCACAACCCTTGATTATATCACCGGGATTATTGACCGTATGATTTTATATAAAACCGGACGACCCAACAAGAGGGTAAAAGAAATGGTAAACGTTCTCTGTGAAGCTTTGCTTCTGCAGGAAAGAGCTTTAAAACTGCTGCAAAGCTTAGAGCACAATAAGAGAGAAATCCTGGAATGCTGTGAAGAAATAAGACAGTTGGAAAGAAAACAGGATAATCATTATCGGCAGGGTTTGGCCCTTTTATTCGAAAATGAAGAGGAACCAATTGTTATAATAAAATGGCGCGAGGTCTATGAACATATTGAAATGGCTCAGGATTATGTTCAGGATGTGGCGGAATTAATCAGTAATATTTGTGTCAAGTATTCTTAATATTCTTATGCCTTCAAGAAAGGCGAAAACGGGTTATCAGTCGTCAGTCATCAGTCGTCAAACATCGGAAGGGGTAGGGAGTTGTTTCCTATCCCTTCTTTTTTATATAACAAGCGCTTTATTGATTCCGCTGCAAAAAGTAATAATTATGCATTTGCTTGCATAAATATTCCGCTCGCAGTCTACGCATGGGCAACACCAACGGCTCGACTCGCAGCTCAAGGGGTACCGCGCCAATCTCCCGTCCATGGGAGGTGGCGCTCTCGCGACATCCTGTCGCTCGCCCCCTTTCGCCTGCTCGTCTTCGCCGGTGCAACCTTAATAGTGACATCCGAAGGATGGAACATCAGGAGTACCCGAAGGGTGAAGCATCCATGCTTCGCCAACGCTCGCTTTGCATATTTATACAACCCTATGCAACAAAAAGGGGTTTTTGCAGTAGAACCTTTATTCAATCCTCCGTCTTCCGTTATGCCGCCTGCCGCACCGACCTCAATCTTCCGCCCTCCGTCTTCTGCCTTCCGTCTTCCGTCCTCCGTCTTCCGTTATGCCAGGGATAAAGATTATAAAACTGGGGTATTTTACTAAAAGGAGGGATACTATTTGCGTAAATTTATCCTTAGCAGCATAATTTTGGCCCTGATAACTTGCCATACTGGCTTTACATGGCCTTTGCCCCGCATTGAAGTACCCCAGGCATCGGTGGTATATGATGTTAATGGAGAAGCAATAAAGGGACTGGGAGAGCAAAACCGTATTAATATTGAGCTGAGTGAAATGCCGAACTATTTCATCAAAGCCGTTATCGCGGTGGAAGACAAGAATTTTTACCAGCACCATGGTATTGATATGGCAGGGATTCTAAGGGCCATCTATGTAAACATCCGGGAAAGAAAGATTGTAGAAGGCGGAAGTACTATAACCCAGCAGACTGCCAAGAACCTTTTCTTGAGCAATGAACGCACTTTTTTGCGCAAGTTTAAAGAGCTTTTTTATGCTCTGGAATTAGAGCGTCAGTATAGCAAGGATGAAATCCTAACCATGTATTGCAATACCATCTACTTTGGCCAGGGGGCCTACGGCATCGAAGTCGCCGCCCGCACCTTTTTTGGCAAAAGCGCCCGGGATTTAAGCCTGGCGGAGTCAGCTCTTCTGGCCGGTATTCCCCGCTGGCCCAGCAACTACGATCCCTATATCAATCCCGAAGCAGCCAAAAAGCGTCAATTGGTTGTGCTGCAACGGATGCAGGAAGAAGGCTATATTGATGAAGAAAGCAAAGCCCGAACCGCGGAAGAGAAGCTCCAATATAAGAAAACCAGTTATATTAAAGGGGAAGCCCCCTATTTCATTGCGCTGGTAAAGGATTATTTGAGCAAAAAATATGGAGAGCAAATGATATATCAAGGGGGATTGAAGGTTTATACCAGCCTGGACCTCTATATGCAGCGGGCCGCCAACCAGGCCTTGCAGTCAGGTTTGGAGAACTATGATCCCAATTTACAGGCAGCTCTGGTGGCAGTGGATCCCGGCAGCGGAGGGATCCGAGCGCTCATTGGAGGAAGGGACTATGTCAGTTCAACCTTCAACCGGGTTTTTTCCAAGCGTCAACCAGGGTCGACCTTCAAGCCCTTTATGTATTCACTGGCTCTCTATTCCGGTTTTACTGCCGCTGATAAAATAATGTGTGAAGAAGTGGAGTATGAATTACCCAACGGTGATATTTACCGGCCTGGCGATTATGGCAAAGAACCCTATCACTGGCGCGAATTTACTTTGAAAGAGGCGGTAATGAAATCGGATAATGTGGTTGCGGTTCGGGTAAACAGTATCTTAGGTCCAACGGCTGCCGCCAGCTATGCCGAAAAGTTTGGTTTCAGCAATATTCAACCGGTGCTTTCGCTACCTTTGGGTGCCAGTGAGGTCAGACCTATAGACATGGCTTTAGCCTATGCAGTTTTTGCCAACCGCGGCATATATAGTAATGCCAACTACATATTAAAGGTAACGGATAGAAACGGAAAGGTCTTAGAAGAAAATCACCCCCAGCAGAGAAGGGTAATTGGGGAGGATAATGCCTATATAATTACTAATATCCTGGAAGGAGTCCTGGAAGCGGGTGGAACGGGGGCCCATCTGCGCAACATCATTGGAGATAGGATTGCTGCAGGGAAAACGGGAACTACCGATGAATTCAAGGATGCCTGGTTTGTTGGCTTTACCCCCCGTATTTCTTGTGCGGTTTGGGTGGGTTATGACAAAAACCGGGATGTTAATATTTCCGGTGGGGTAATTGCCGGGCCGATCTGGGCTCATTTTATCGAGGGAGCTTCCCGGAGGCTGGCGGAAGGTGATTTTTATCGTCCGGATAATATAAGATTGCTCAATATCTGTTTGGATAGTGGGCTGGTTGCCAGCGAATCCTGCCCCCGGCAAGTGGAAATGGCCTTTGTAGCGGGCAGCGAGCCCGAAGATATCTGTTATGAACACCGTGAAGAAGATGATTGGAGCATGGATGATGGTACCTTTCCCTGGTGGCAAAGCTGGTCTCCATAAAGGTGGGAGATCGGGAAGCTTGTTAAAGATGAACCAATAATGTTTGAGCGTTACTTTTAAGCCCATATTGCCTATATTATGATTCTACTGCAAAAAGTTATTAATATTCATTGGCTTGTATAAATATACCGCTCGCAGTCTTCGCATGGGCAACACCTGCGGCTTGTCTCGCGGCTCAAGGGGTACACGCTAACCTCCCATCCATGGTCGTATAGCGCTCTCGCGACGTCCTGTCGCTCGCCCCCTTTCGCCTGCTCACCTTCGCCGGGCGTTGCAACCATGCTTCGCCAACGCTCGCTTTGTATATTTATGCAACCCTTATGCAACAAAAGGGGTTTTCGCAGTGGAGTCATATTATATATATCCAAATCATCAGATAGTCCCTGATTACAGCTTATCCATATTACGATTTTCTCATTGCCAATTTATTGCTGGCTAGCTCTGGCCCTTAATGGTAGAATTTCCTTAGCTGTCCTTTTTTGCATTAAGGGCTTTAGCTTATTTCAAGAAGGAGAAAAAAATGTGTAATATGGAGCTCCGGGAAGGTATAAAAGATTCAATCCCCATTGTTTTAGGTTATTTGCCTCTGGGTTTCGCCTTTGGTGTTCTGGCCACGGAAGCCGGAATGAATCTGCAACAAGCCACGGCTATGTCTGTATTGTGCTTTACCGGTGCCGGGCAATATATAGCCATCGGGGTTATGCAGGCGGGAGGGGCAGTAATTACGGCTATTCTGGCCAACCTTTTAATAAACCAGAGATACACCCTTTTTGCTACTTCCATGGTCCCCTATTTAAAAAAGCTCCCTACCCGCTGGGCGGCCTTTTTATCCTATGGCCTCACTGATGAAACCTATGCCGTAGCCATGAACCGGTACCGGCAACGCGAAGCCAGTATTGCATATATGGCGGGACTGAACCTGACTTCACATTTATCCTGGATCGGCAGTACTATTTTAGGGGCCTGGCTGGGCAGCATGATTAGCAATACCGAGCGTTTTGGCTTGGGTTTTGCTTTACCGGCTATGTATACTTGCCTTCTGGTTTTTATGGTGAACAAAAAAAGTGATGCTCTGGTAGCAATTATCGCTGCTCTGGTATGTATCTTAACCGGCTATTTGCTGCCTGAATCCATGAAGAACCTGTCTAATATTATTATTGCTACCTTAATCGGGGCCAGTTTGGGGATGTTGATTGATGAGCGCAACTAGCATTTACTTAATGATAATGGGGGTTTCCCTGGTCAGTCTTTTGCCGCGTATATTGCCCGTAGCCATACTGTCACGCTTTGAATTTCCTGAAGCATTGAAAAGATGGTTATCTTTTGTCGCTCCGGCGGTTCTGGGAGCATTGACCGCCTTGAGCATAATCGCCCCCCGGGGTAATATAGATATTAATACCGGAAATATTTACTTATGGGCTTTTATACCTACATTTTTGGTAGCTATTAAAAGCAGAAGCCTGTTCTTCACTCTGCTTACCGGTATTTTAAGTATGGCCTTTTTGTATAATTATTTTAGTATATGAAGTAAAGCATAAACGATAAGAAGATCTTATCAAAGGAGGAGTCAAATAATGAATGCGCTGGTGAGCATTCTGGTGGAAAATACTACTCCGTCACCGTCCTTGATTGGAGAGTACGGCTTTTCCGCTCTGCTGGAAGTGGATGAGAGAAAAATCCTCTTTGATACCGGCAGCAATGATGCCCTTTTTAAAAATGCAGAAAACCTGGGAATAAACCTGGAAGAAGTTGAAGCACTGGTTATCAGTCATGGCCATTTTGACCATACCGGGGCGGTAATTCCTTTTTTACAGAGATTTGGTCCCAAAAAGCTTTATCTCCATCCGGATATTTTTTCTCAGCGTTTTTTACAGATGAAAAAGGGCCTGGGCCCGAATATTGGCTGCCCCTTTGCAGCAGAGGATCTGGTGAAAAATGGCGCTGAAATAATCTTTATTGATAGTTTTAGCGAAATTATGCCCGGGGTTTTCATCAGTGGAGAAATACCACGGAGAAACAGTTTTGAAAATACCGGAGGTAATTTCAAAGTCGCTACCGCCCATGGCTTACTGGAGGATAAGCTGCTCGATGATATGGCCTTGCTGGTAGATCATCCTGAAGGCCTTATTATAATCAGCGGATGTGCTCATTCGGGGATGATAAACACCATAGAATACATCCAGGAAAGAACGGGCCGTTCCAAGATGCTGGCTTTTATTGGAGGAACCCATTTGATAACGGCTTCCGAAGATAGATTGGCCCAAACCATAGCTGTTTTAAAAATGATGGATATTGAAAAAATTGCTGTAGGCCATTGTACTGGTTTCTATGCCGCGGCCCGGTTATTAAACGAGCTTGGCCCCAGGGTAATTAAGGCAGATACGGGTATGAGCTTCTCTTTCTAGCAGGCTGCTGCAAGTAAATTTTACGGGGGTATGATTTCTGAATCTGAATAAATATAAGGTAAAAAGCAAAGATTTAAGAAAGAATTGCAATCCGTCTATCTTTAAATTTAATTCTACCGCTGATATTGAACCCTTGCCTGGAATCATCGGGCAGGAACGGGCTTATCGTTCCCTGTCAATGGGTTTGGATATTGAAAAGCAGGGTTATAATGTATATCTGGCTGGAGCCATGGGGATGGGCAAAACCACCCTGGCCCGGGAAATTTTGGAGGATAAGGCCAAAAAGGAACCTCCTCCCCCTGACTGCTGCTATGTGCATAATTTTAAAAATCCGGATTGTCCACAGGTTTTAGTCTTGCCCGCAGGCATGGGAAGCAGTTTTAAAAAAGACCTGGAAACCGGAATAGATCGGGCCATAAAAACCTTGCTCAAGGCTTTTGAAAGTGAAGAATACGAGTATGAAAAAAACGCTATATTGGGTGTTTTTGTTGACGAAAGCAATAGAATGTTTATGCAGTTGGACGAAGAAGCACATAGCTATGGTTTTACCATAAGCCGCAACCAAAACAGCATCAACAGCGTTCCTCTGAAAAACGGCGAGCCCCTCAGCCAGGAAGAATTTATCTCCTTATCGGAAGAAGAGCGGGCCGAGATAATGAAGAAAAGTGCTATCATTCAGGAAAAGCTTAACCAGGCTTTTCGTTATTTCAAGGAATTGGAGAAAAATATTAAAGTAAAGATCAAAGAGCTGGAAAATGAAAATGCCAGGTCGGCACTGGCACCTTTTTTCGCTGAATTGTTTGAAAAGTATCGTTTGTTTAAAGATCTGGTGGAACATATCGAAGCCGTACAAGAGGATCTCCTGGCCAGCTATGAAGTTTTTGTTGAGCCGGAAGAAAAATCCCCTTTAAGCCTGTTCCGGCTAATTGATCGAAGGAGTTCGTTGCGGCGCTACCGGGTAAATTTAATAGTTGATAATTCAGAATCGAAACATGCCCCCGTAGTCTTTGAAAGCAATCCTACTTATGCCAATCTCTTTGGACAGATAGAATATGAAGGAGAGTTCGGCATTCTGGCTACAGATTTTTCCAAGATTAAGGCCGGAGCCATACACCGGGCCAATGGCGGTTATCTGATTCTACGGGTTTATGATGTAGTTAAAAACTACTATGTATGGGATGCTCTCAAGCGCTGTCTTATAAACCAGCAAATAGTGGTGGAAAACCTGAGCCGGATGCTGGGTATAAGTAATACGGAGACTCTGCAACCGCAGCCCATTCCCGCCAGGCTTAAAGTGGTATTGATTGGGGAACCGCTGTATTATTATCTCCTTTATAACTGGGATGAAGAATTCAGACGACTTTTTAGGATCAGGGCGGATTTTGATATTGAAGTGGAAAAAAGCCGCAAGCGCATTAAAGAATATGCCTGCTTTATCAGTTCCGTATGCCGCCAGGAAGATCTGAAGCACTTTAACCCGCAAGCAGTTGCTGCTGTGGTTGATTACGCTGCCCGCCTGGCGGAAGATCAGAATAAAATTTCCACTATGCTGAATAAAGTAGTGGAAATAGTGATTGAGGCAGACTGCTGGGCCAATTATGAGAGAGCGGAACTGGTTGGCCTGGAGCATGTAAAAAAAGCCATAATGGAAAAAAGGTATCGTTCTTCCCTGTTGGAAAATAAAATTCAAGAAATGATGCTTGAAGAAAGTCTGATAATTAATGTGAAGGGCAAAAAGGTGGGAGAACTTAATGGCCTGGCAGTGTATGAAATAGGGGACTATGCTTTCGGTAAGCCGGTGCGTATCACTGCCAAAACCTTTATGGGAGAAAAGGGATTGGTAAATATTGAACGAGAAATTCGTATGAGCGGAAATATTCACAGCAAAGGAGTTCTTACCTTGAGCGGCTATCTGGGGGCCAAGTATGCCCGGGAAAAACCGCTAACCCTGTCGGCCAGTTTAACTTTTGAACAAAGTTATCAGGGAATAGAAGGAGATAGTGCTTCCAGTGCCGAATTATTTGCATTATTATCCAGCCTGGCGGATATTCCTATTAAACAGGGAATTGCAGTAACTGGCTCTGTCAATCAGAATGGTGAAATTCAGCCGGTAGGAGGCATTAACCAAAAAATCGAAGGATTTTTTAGACTTTGCCAAATGAAAGGTTTGGATGGAGAACAGGGAGTTATTATACCCAGGAAAAATTTATCCCAGCTAATGCTGGAGGAAGAGCTGGTTGAAGCCGTAAAAAAGCGACAATTCAGCCTATGGGCTATTGAAGATATCGATGAAGGTCTGGAGATACTTATGGGCAGGCCCGCCGGAAAAAGGGAAGAGAACGGAAGATTTTCGCCGGACAGTATTCATGCTCTGGTAGACCAGAGATTAAAGGAATGGAGCAGCAGAAAAAGACAAGGACTGACTTACTCGGATAGGTTTATTAGTAAGGGTCGCCGCTCTCCAAAGAGCAGAAGGAGGAAAGGCCATGAGTAAAGGCAGAATCCTGGGGGGAATATTGCTGATTCTTCTTTTACTGTTTAACAGTGGCTGCAATTTTGAGGGCAAGAAGCTTTTCCAGTCATCCTCAACTCCTGAGGAGCAGCTTATTAAAGTACGGATAGTTTTTACTGACGATCAAGAATTGGAAACCTATATAAAAAATTTGGGTATTGAGGAAAAGGGCAAGGTTTATGTAGGTGGCTCTTCTTTGAGCTATTTCTATGATGCAAATGGTAAGGTTCTGGGTTCTTACAACTATCAGCGGGTATTATATATAGAAATAATCCCGGAGAAGAACAAGGGAAAATAAGATTTTTGTGGAATAGTGTCAAATAAAAGAGCGGCGCACCAGGGTAGCAAGAAAAGTGAGGTGTAAGGAGTAAGGCGCGGGGGTATCCTTTGCAGCTGTTGCTGTTTTTGCGAGCAAGGGAGTTGATAAGAAACCAAGGAGAGAAAGTTTGGGAAGGAGCGGGGGTATTGTGAGTTTAATGGCTAGAGTGGAAAGGTTGCTGCGATTATTAGATGTGCGCCTGCGATTGATGCTGGCTTTTACCCTGATAGTAGCAGCAGTTACCGGCTTAATGGGAGTCTATGCCACCTATGTAATGTCAGACAAGATTGTATTTACCGCCCAGGAAAAGCTCAAGTCTGATCTGGCCCTGGGGCGGCAGATTATCGAACTTAACTTCCCGGGGGAATGGGAAGTGATTGATGGTAAACTATACAAAGGCGATGTATTAATGGAGGAAAACTACGATGTTGTGGATAGAATAGGTAAACTGACCGGGGATACGGTAACTATTTTCAAAGGAGACACTCGAGTATCCACCAATGTTATGAAGGACAATCAGCGGCAGGTGGGAACCCAGGTATCGGAACAGGTGGCCGAAGCAGTTTTGAAGAGAGGGGAGACATACATAGGCCGGGCCAATGTCGTAGGAACCTGGAACGAAACGGCTTACGAACCGATAAAAAACAGTGCCGGACAGACAATCGGTATCTGGTATGTAGGGGTGCCGGCTACTCCCTATGATCAAGCGGTGGGGCATTTTCGCAATTCTATGATTACTTACTCCTTAATCGGAATATTGATTGGTTTTATAGCGGCTTTCCTTATTGCAGCCAGTGTGCACCGGCCTTTGGATAGAATTAAAAAGGCGGTTAGTGAGGTGAGCCAGGGCGATCTGACCCAGAAGGTGCCGGTTTTTGCCAAAGATGAACCAGACCAGTTAGCTATAATGGTCAATTTAATGGTAGAAAAGATATCTGAGCTAATTGGCAAGACCCGGCAACTGGCGGAAAATGTCGGTGAAGCCAGTGGCATTCTGCTTCAAACCTGTGAAATGAGCACCAGTCAAATGCAGGATATGACTATTAAGGCTAATGATATGAATAATAGCGCCACCAGCCAGGCTGATTTAACTGGTCGCTCCAAGGTGGTAATAGGAGAAATGTCCGAAGTTATCCAACAGGTGGCACGGAACTCCCAGGAAGTTTCCTCATCAACCATGGTGGCCAATGCCAAGGCTCAGGAAGGGGAGAAACAGGTCGAAAAAGCGATAGAACAAATGGGAGTAATCAGCCATACCGTTAACTCTACCGCCCAGATAGTTCAGGGCCTGGGTGAAAAATCGCAAGAAATCAACCAAATTGTAGATTTGATAACCAATATAGCCAACCAGACCAATCTTTTGGCCTTAAACGCTGCTATTGAAGCGGCCCGGGCGGGAGAACAGGGTAAGGGATTTGCCGTAGTAGCGGAAGAAGTCCGCAAGCTGGCGGAAGAATCCGGGGAGGCGGCCAAGCGTATTGCCGGTCTCATTAAGGAAGTGCAGAATGAAGCTGTTCGAGCCGTCAAGGCTATGGAAGAGGGAACTAAAGAAGTAGCTTACGGGACAGAAGCGGTAGCCAGTGCTGGCGAAGCTTTCGAATTGATAATCAAAGGGGTCACCGAAATTAGCGAAGAGATTCAAGAGATGTCTGCGGCCAGTGAAGAGATGGCAGCCAGTGCGGAAACTGCTCTCGAGTCCATAGAGAAGACCAGCGCAGCTGCCGAGGATAATCTGGGCTATACCCGGATGATTGGCCAACTGGCCGAAGAACAAATGGCCAGCGTGGAAGAAGTCAACGCTTCTATCGAAAGCTTGAACAAAATAGTAATAGAAATGGAAGATGCTATTTCCTATTTTAAAGTTTGATTTGTTTGATTCCGCCTACTAACTCGCTTTTCATATGAGATACTCAAATTTTGCGGCCCGTTCTTTTGGTTAGAATGGGCCATGTTTATTGGAGGGAAATCTTGGCGAAGTTTGCAGTTGAAGAAAAACAGAAAGGCTGAGGGGCAGGCTTACGAAATACTCTCTTCAGATTTACTAAGAGTTCTGTTACTATAGATTTAAGTAGAATGAGATGGGGATAAGCTTAGTAATATTGACCTAGGGGAAAGAATAAGCAAGAATACCCCAGTTTGAGCGTCTTTTTGTTCAGGGATGCTTATCGCACAGACTAGTAATTCAGGGGAGGTAAAAAACTATGAAGCAAGTTGCGGCGCGATGCCTGCTTTGTGGTAAAACCTATGACGTAGAGGAAGACCACAAGGATTTTAAAAAACTGAAAGAGCAGGCTAAAGAAAGCCCTACTTTTATCTGTGATTTTTGCAGTAACCGGGTTCGTCATGAATCAGATGAAAAAAGGAAAGAAAAGAAGCCGATTTAATTTGGAGGATAGCTTTGGAAAACCTCAGAATAAGAAAATATGATGGTCAAGAACTGGCTGCTCTGGCTTTTATCCCCGTGGAGCCAAGCATGGTATTGCTGGTAGCTCACGGTTTTCGCGGAGCTAAGGAAAACGGGGGTAAGATATACTCCTTTGCTTCCCGCCTGCAGGAACTGGGAATAGCAGTGTACGCCTTTGATTTTATAGGCAGCGGGGCCAGTGACGGCAGTTTTGCCGATATAACTCTCTCCCGCCAGGCCGATGATTTGGCGGTGGTAATGGATTATGCCTATAAAAGACATCAACTCCCCCTGCTGTTATTAGGGAGGAGTTTTGGCGGAAGTACGGTCCTGGCCAGGGGGAGCACGGACCAGAGGGTAGCTGGCTTCATACTCTGGTCTACCCCGGTGATGTTAAAGGACTGCTTTGCTCGCATAATGGGCTCTGATTTTAATAAACTGAAAAAAGGACAGAGCGTTCGCTTCCAGGATGAAGCCGGGGAATTTGCATTAAATCCTGGTTTTGTGCAAGATTTCGATTTGCATGATATGGAGCACTACCTGGCCGCAATTGCTTCCCGGCCAGTTCTCATTGTACATGGAAAAGAGGATGAAGCAGTAGACTTTGCCAATGCAGAATACGCAGCCCGCCAACTTACCAATGCCCGGTTATATCTGCTAGATCAGGCTGACCACCGCTTTACCTGGCTAACGAAAGAAAGAGAAGACATAACCATCAACTGGCTTCGCGAAACATTCTTGACAAGGGGACGCTGACAGGTTGACAAGGGGACGGGGTTGTTGACACACTCGCTTGCGGGTGTATCAACAACCCCGTCCCCTTCACCCTTTTCCTTCACCCTTTTGCCTGCCAAAGTACTATTCAACCTCAACTCACTTTTCGTCAATGGTTGGGGCTCTCTGGGCCATGGGTGGTTAGTTGGGCAATGAAGACCAGAGCTTTTTCCAGCCGGGAAATACATTTTTCCTGTCCCAGCACTTCCATCAGCTCAAAAAGTCCCGGAGTTGCAGTACGCCCGCTTAATGCCAGGCGGGTGGGGTGAATCAAATCCGCCGCCTTTATTTCCAGTTCCTGAGCCCGCTGCCGGAAAGCTTCTTCCAACTCTGCTGCCGAAAAGGAACCCATGTTGGAGACGATCTCCAGAACTTCGCTCAGCATGGTTGAGGCTTTTTGCTGTCCAAAGTGCTTCTTAACGCCTTTTTCATCATATTGCTTAACTTCTTCAAAAAAATAACCAAGGGCATCCAGGAGCTCATCCCGGGTTTTGGCCCGGTTGCGTACTAGCTCTACCGCCTGCTGGAAGTAATCAGAGTTATCTTCATTTAGCCATCCCCGTTGTCGGGCCTGGGGCGCAAGTAAGGTCATCAAGTTTTCTATATCAAGCCGCATCATATATTGACCATTCATCCACGCCAACTTCTCCAGGTCATATATAGCCGGGGATTTGGAGATATGCTCCAGGGAGAATTCCCGCATCATTTCTTCGCGATTCCAGATATCAATATCTTTGCCAGTTGACCAGCCCAGAAGTGCCAGGTAATTTACCAAAGCTTCGGGAAGATAGCCCTGGTTTTTGAACTCCTGAACCGAAATCGCTCCGTGCCTTTTGGACAACTTGCTCCGATCCGGTGCCAGAATCATGGAAAGATGAGCAAAAGAAGGTTCTTTAAATCCCAGAGCTCGATAAATGAGCAGTTGGCGAGGTGTGTTCGAAAGGTGTTCCTCAGCTCTTAACACATGAGAAATCTGCATGCTAAAGTCATCAACTACCACGGCAAAATTATAGGTGGGCCAGCCATCAGATTTGGCTATTATAAAATCATCAAAAAGAGCATTGGAAAAACTTACATCTCCACGAATGAGGTCCGGAACTATTGTATTACCATCTAATGGAACTTTTAGACGGATAACCGCCGGCTTTCCCGCCTGCAGCATTTCGCTGACTTCTTCCGGTTTTAATGCTCTACACCTGCCCCCATATTTGTAGTCCCGTTTTTCCTGGGCGGCCTCTTCTCTCTCTTTTTGTAATTCCTCCGGGGTGCAAAAACAATAATAAGCCCGACCAGAATCCAGAAGTTCTTGCAGGTAATGGGAATAGATATCACCCCGTTCACTCTGACGGTAAGGCCCCAGCGGACCACCAATATCCGGTCCCTCATCCCAATCCAGACCCAACCAGCTTAAGCCTTCCACTATCCCCTGGGCTGAATCTTCACGAGAGCGCCTGAAATCAGTATCCTCAATGCGCAAGATAAATTTCCCACCTTGCTGCCGGGCAAACAGCCAATTATAAAGGGCTGTACGGGCTCCCCCAATATGTAAAGCCCCCGTTGGACTGGGAGCAAAACGAACCCTTATATTTCTCATAAATCAGCATCACTCCTTTACCAGTATAGTCTAGTACAAAGCCCCGCAATTTTCAAAGGGCTGGCCTCATCTAAATTGTTAACACTTCAGGCACCAAATGCAACTACTTTTCATATATTTATAGAGCGGGGTGATAGAATGTTTGGACCCAGAATCAATTGGCTTCCTATAGTGCTGGTATTAATTCTTTTTGCTTCAATAATAATGACCCTGGCTTTACTGGATTTTGAGCTGAAGTCCAGCATTCTGGCTATTGCCAGGTCCAAAGCCCAGATTCAAGCTGTGGAAAGTATAAACCAGATAGTCGCTAAAAAGATTGTTGCCCAGATCCAATATACCGATATTGTTTATGTTCACAAAGATGAACAGGGCAGAGTGGTTTTAATTCAGCCCAATACCATAGAACTTAACCGACTCATGACCGAAACCATGGTAGAGGTTACCCGGGCTATGAGTTCAATGCAGGAAAATACTATTAGTATCCCTTTAGGCCAGCTTACCGGCTCAAGAATCCTGGCCGGTTACGGACCTAAAATTAAAGTAAAAACCATTCCGGTTTCCCAGATAAATGTAAATATATTAAACAAATTTGAACAGGCTGCTATCAACCAGAGCCGCCATCTAATATATTTTCAGATTGAAGGGAGAATAAAAGTAGCAGTACCTTTCCTGGATGATGAGGTTAAGATTTCAACCACCATACCCCTGGCAGAAACCATAATAGTGGGCGAAGTACCCAAGACCTATGTAAATTTTTCAGGATCGGGAAGCGGATTAAACTCCCTGTTGGGAGAATAGTATTAGCATTAAATACGGTATCAGGACGATTTATAAAATTTACGATTTCTAAACTTGACAGAGGAAAAGGGGCATGATATTATAATTCTTGCGCGCAAGCAGGCAGCTTGAAAGCGCAAAGCTCTTGATAAAACTGAACAGCAAGACTAGAA
>Ga0334890_1000272_pt1 | contig 97559 bp, 84 predicted proteins | sample GraSluR1_MG_3_FD_207220 | JGI IMG/M metagenome (GOLD analysis project Ga0334890, IMG submission 207220) | Sludge microbial communities from methane-producing bioreactor in Wageningen University, Netherlands - Granular Sludge_31_08-R1 | ecosystem: Engineered > Bioreactor > Anaerobic >... | reverse complement strand
CCGCGACGTCACCCTCTCGGTCGCCGGTCAGACCATCACCGCGAGCCAGCCCATCCCCGCAGACGAAGCCGACACCCTCACCAAGATCAAAAACTCAGATGCGCACTAAATTGGCCCAAGTCGGGTGGTGTCCGTTTCCGTGGCGCTCAAGGCTGGGAACGATGATGCTCGCTCACCGCACGAGTGCGCAGCGCAATGCTTCAGAGCGACTCAGCGAGGCACTGAACGAGCGCGCCCGCTGACACCGACGATGAGCCCGAGGACGGTTGCACTCGACTAGCGCTACGCGGTCGGTGTCGCCAGCGACACCATGACAAACGCTTCGGTCTGCCGCTCGTCGGCACGTAGCGTCAGGTTCCGCTCTCCACGCTCTCGTCGTGGCCGTAGTTGCGCAGTTGTCTCTCCGTCTCGTCTTTGAGATCTGTCAGTTCGGCTAGGAGCAGCGCTTGCTCCGGCGACAGCGGGCTACCAGACCGGGCCTGAGTACGCAGGTCGGCGATCCTGCTCGACAGCAGGTCCACACACAGATTGGCGGCCACGTCGAAGCCCTCACCGAACACCTCGGCGTCGTGTCGGTCGACGACGTCGTCTCTGATGTCCTTGAAGAAGGTCGCTATCCTGCTCATCGTTGCTGTGCGCTGGTTCGCTCTCGGAGAATCGGTGGTAGATGTCTCGTCAAACTAGCAGACATGCCGGCTCATCCAACGTCTACGATCTTACGCCTGACCTTGTCCACCTTAGAATGACAGCTCGTTGTCATCGACCCGTTGAGGAACGAGCCCATCATCTGGGTGCTGAAGTGCTGTAGACCATGCCTTGGTCACCGACATCGTAGGGCTGTTCGGCGCGTACTCCTGCGCCATCTCGCGAACCTGCATCATTACAGGCACTTGCGCAGAAACGCCGGCCAGCACGCACACTCCCGTCGGCAAGATCGGAAGCGACTCGAACGAGACACGGTCCAGGTAGGCGACCGCCTTCTCAACGGCTCGGATGTCTAGGTCGTTGACCAAACGATGCAGGAAGTAGTTGTGCAACTGAGAGATGATGGTCGGCGAGATGTCGTGCGGCCGCTGACTTGCGATCGTCAGGAAGACGCCGAACTTGCGACCTTCCTTAATGATCTCCTCGAATGTCTCCAGCCTGTAGTCACGCCAGGCCTCGCTCTCTCGTGTCGACTCGGTTGAAAGGATGTTGTGCGCCTCGTCGATGATCAGATTGAGGTAGTGCTCGTTGGCGAGATCTTTCTCCTTCTTTTGGTCGTATAGATGCTTGCACAGGAGCATCGGGATGACCTTCCGCATTGAGAGGTTGACGTCGCGAAGGGAAACGACGATGAGCGGCTCGGAGAACCCATCGTCATCTGTCGCCTTCACGAGCCTCTTGATGTCCGGGACTCTTGTCTCCATGCGCTTGATGAGCGGCGCGAGATGCTCACGGTTCGAGAAGCCGCTAATGATGTCGCTGTAATACTGGAGCACGATCTTGAATCGGATCAGATCGATCCCTGGCTGGATCGCACTGAAGTCCAGCGGCAAGGCCAGCACCCTGTCTCGGGTGAGGGATTCCCATGTTTCGTGGTCAGGGGTGATGTACTGGGGACCCCAGTCTCCCCAGTAGAAGCTCCTCTGAGTCGGGTTGTAGTGCAGGTTCTGTTGGAAGTCGTCGATGAGATCCGTCAGCGCTTGTGGGGCCGCCGTTCCGAGGCAGGTCCGTATCTCCCCGAGGAGATTTAGCACCGTCTGCCGGTCGATCGAGAGATCACTACTCTTCGTGGCCCGCAGAACCATATCGCCGATCACACCGAGCAAGTCTTCCGGTTGCCCGAGCCGACGTTCCCAGTAGTCGTTCGTGAGCACCCGCGCCAGGAACGGCGCCTGGGTCTTTTCAGTTGCGTCAAGGAGCACGGTCCAGAACGCGACGTCCTCGACCGCAGACCTCGGAAGCGGAAGCTTCGGACCACCATCACCCCGGGTCGTGAGAGTGTACTCACGCTTGTTCGAGGGCTCGGTGATCACTGTCGTCGATCGCGTATCATCGTCGTTCTTCGGCGTGCGATCGATGTACTCGCCGTTGAAGTCAACCAAGACGAACTGAGAACGCTCGCGGAATCCCGGCGCCGTAGCGAATCGCTGAAAGAGTTCGTGGTAGATCTTCGCGAGACTATAGGACTTGCCGCTACCAGTGTTTCCGAAGATACCGATGTGGCTCGCGAAGATCGCATCGACACCGATATTGACCGCCTGGGTGGGCTCCATCGCAAGCGTGCCGATGGGCAACGATTCGTCGCCCTCCTGGACAAACGTGTGGATTGCCTCAAACTCGCTCTCGGTGAGAATGAAACACTCGTTGTCCAGCAGTGGCAACTCACGAACGCCGCGAACGAACCTGCCGTCTTCGAGGTAGCCAATCAGGCTGACGTCGAGCGCGCGGCTGAGCACATCGGCGGATCTCCGGTACTCTCTCGACGCTGCGCGGTCTTCCTCCACGCGCTCTCCGTCGACCACTGCCACCAGTTCACTGAACCCTTTGGCGATCTTGACGTAGCTGCCCACAGCAACGTTTCTGACGACGTTCCCCTTGTAGAGCAGGTGAGAACTGTTCTTGAGCTTGTCCACCGCGACGCGGACTCGTCGACCCTCAACCGAGACAACCTTGCCGACACTGAACACGGCGTCGCGCTGAAGGTAAGCGTCATCGTCAGGCATCATCGCCGGCTCCCGATGCGTCGTTTAGCTTCAGTTCAATCACATGGTCGGCTTCAGCTGGGGACTCGGCAAGCAGCGGCGCAAAATAGTCATCAACCAGAACGTCAATGGCGAGTTTCCGCTCTTCCGCACCGTCCGCAGGTGAGCGGGGAGCCACGAGAAGAATGTTCCCGTTCTTAATCTGTTCCTCCGGCAGTAGCTCGCGTACGCGATCACGCGCATCTCGCGAGTAGCAGAAGACGATCACCTGCAGCGTCGGGTTTGTACGTGCTGCTCGCAATACAAGGTCGCGCAAGTGCTCGTCGCGGAACGAGAAGCCGTGGACGAAGAGCGCGCTGTTCTCCTTTTCGAGCTCGTTCGCAAGTCGACGGATCAGTTCGTAGTAGGTCTTGTTCAAGACGGTCGTCGCGAACTTCGTCTTCTCGGGATTGACGATGCTCAGCTCCTCGTAGGCCGCGGCGAATGCCTCTCCCGCGTCGTCGAGGGTCTTACCTTGAGCGGCCTCAAGTAGCTGATCTGCCTTGACGGCGTCGGGGTCTGAGATCGGCAGCAAGCTGGATTCTGAAACTGCAGCGTCGAAGGCAGCTTTCACTTGTCTGACGCTCGAAAGCTCGTGGTCAAAGTAGATCTCGTCGCCCTCCTGGCGCCACGCGGCCGATCCGTGGATCTTGAAGAGGTTCACGACCGGGATCTCGGACCTGTACTCATAACGCGTTCCCTGGCGTAGCCGAAGGGTACCGTACGCGCCAAGATCAAGGCGGGGACGGAGCTTCCCAGCGAAGCCATCATTCGTGTCGATCTCGAGCATTTCAAGGACAACCTCAAAAGCTAGGTCAACATTGGTCGTGAATACATTTGCCTGCTTGCCCAGTAGCGTGCTTCGTCGCCTCAGCAGGATGCGGTTGATCGTGCTGACGAAGCGCGCGTACGACTTGAGTAGGGGGCGCGCGATCGGTTCGCGCGCGCAGAGCGGCAGGTTGGGCAGCAGCACCTTTTCGAAGAAGTAGCCCTGCAAAGAGGCGCGCACGAGGTTTGCTTCCGGGCGGTCGGGAGAGTAATCGCCGATCTCGGTCAGCACGTTCTCGATATCGCCGAGTTGCTCGAAGTAGGGACTAGAGGTGCCGGCGCCGATCAAGAAGTTGAGGTGCGAGTCCTGCACGATCGTTCGCAAGCGCTCGACTGTCAGTCCATCAGCTGGCTCAGCGTTCGCCGAGGGAGTGGTCACGCGAAGCTCGCTCTTTGTCATAGCCTCCACGCTCCCGGTACTGCCCGGTCATAGTCTTCGATACCGATGGCTTCGAAGTGGCGTTTGGCGGACTTGATCTTGGCGAGTTCGGTTGGGCGGAGTTTCGAGCCGTCGAGGGTGCTCTTCGTTTCGCGGATCATGTAGATCCGGTCTTCGCCGTCCTCCTGCTTGATGATCGCCCAGTCGGGGTTGTACGGGCCGACTGGGGTGTCGATCTTGAACTTGGCGGGCAGCTTCATGAACAGCTTGATGTCCTCGCGAGAGTCGAGCAGCTCCGCGAACTGGCGCTCGACGTCGGAGTCGAAGACGACGTAGTCGAAGTCGGTCTTCTGGGTGTTCTGCACCTTGTACATCTGGTCGAGGAAGCGCTCCTTCTCCTCCTCGCCGTCCTTCTGCAACTCACGCAGTTCGTATACCGAGCCCGCGATGCGCTCGTACTGGACGCCATCGACAAGGAGCGCGCCGAGTTCCGCTTTGAGCACGCGCTTGGCCATCGCAATGAAGTCGTTCGGGTTGCCGATGAACTCGCCCAGCCGGCCGCTGCCGATCAGGATGTCGACGATGGTCTTGCGGGTGAGGGAGGTGGCTTCCTGCAGCTCGGTGATGATGTCGGGCAGGTCGTAGCTGCCCTTGAGATCGGCCGAGCGGGTGCCGAGTTCTTCGCCCTTGGCGCCGCCTCGCAACACCTTGACTCCGGCGCGGGTGACCTGGATACGCAGCGCGTCGATCTTCGGCGCTTCACGGATCGCCCGGATGGCGTTCTCAATCAGCTGCTTACGCTCGACCTTGACGCGGTAGGTGGTCTTCTGGCTGATCGTCTCCCAGAACTCCTCGAACTCCGGAGTCGAGTACAGCTGCTTGTTGAGCACGCGCGGCTGACGCTTGCTGACCGGCTTGACATACTTGCCGATGTTCGCGCGCTCGACCAGCTCGATGATGATCGGCTCAGCCCACGCGAAGTCGACCGGCAGACCAAGATCGAAGCCGAGCTGGTTCGGCTGGAACTTCGGAGTGACAACGCCGTCCTTGTCGATGAAGCCCTTGTCCTTGAGGTGCTCCCAGACCAGGACGGAGCGCTGGTAGCCGAACTGGTCGTCGGTGAGCGCACCGTTCTCGTCCTGCAGCGGGATCTTCGAGAACTCAGCCCGGCGCACCCGACCAATCTCGACACCCGCGTCCTTATACTCACGCTGGAGCGCGTCCGCGAACTTCGTGTACGACTCGTTCGCCACGACCGTCAGCGTCGCAACACCACGGTCAGCAACACGGGTGTAGCCGTCAGCGGTCTTGGCGACGGGGAGGCGCAGGCCACGACCGAGCGTCTGGCGGCGTTCAACTTCTTTGCCCATTTCACGCAGGGTGCAGATCTGGAAAACGTTCGGGTTGTCCCAGCCCTCGCGCAGGGCAGAGTGGCTGAAGATGAACCGCACGGGCTCGTTCTCGTCGAGCAGTCGAGCCTTGTCTTGCATGATCAGTTCATAGGCGTCGTCATCGGCTTTCGTCGTGCCAGACGAGTCCTGGTAGGTCGTCATCTTGCCGCGCTTGATCTGGGAGAAGTAGGCCCGGCGCAGTTCGCTCGGCGCCTGCGGCAGCAGCTCCTGGTAGCGCGCGGACTTCGCGCGTTCCTCGACGAAGACCTCGTCGAACCACTGCACGAAGTCACCATTAGCGTCGTCATTGTTCGTGCCATCACCCAAGTAGCTGGCGACCTTGTCGACGAAGAACAGGCTGAGCACCTTAATGCCCTTGGCTCGCAGCATCGATTCCTTGCGCAGGTGCTCGCGAACGGTCTCGCGGATCATCTCCTTGTAGATCGCACCGGCCGAGGCACCGATGCTCTCGCCCTCATAGAGGAACCCGTGGGTGGTGAGATCGACATAGGCAGGCTCGATGCTCATCTCGTTGATGCGCCAGCCCTCGTAGATCGGGTTGTTCGTCAGGCGCTCGTCCGACAGCTCCTGGTGCTGCCTCACGCTCACGACCCGGCGCTCAAGCGAACCATCGGCCTTGCGACACGACAACTCCAGCCGGGCCGACCATGACGGCTCACGCCGCACCTCGACCAGCTTGATATACGGCGTCGCGTCCGCGCCCTGCTGGGCCACCTCGGCTACAACGATCTGCTTCACCAGGCCGAGATCGTGGGCGTCGACCGGGTCAAGCCGGTACACGACGTTGCGCTGCTTCTTGTGCGTCGCGCTGTAGCGCAGGGTGAAGACGGGATCGAGTTCACCGACCGCCGACTGCGACAGCTGCGACTCCATGTTCTGTGGCTCGTCCATGATGACAACCGGGTGGGTCGCCTTCAGGTAGTCGATCGGGCGCAGCCCGTTCAGCTTGTCGCGCGTCTGGTGAATAATGCGGGTATTCGCATTGCCACGGATCGAGTCGATCGTCATGATCAGGATCTGCACGTTCGTGGACGTTGCGAACGACTGCACCTCCTCAGCGCTCTTGCCGCTGTAGATCGAGGCATCGAAGGTGATGCCCCGCGGCTTGTAAAGGTTCTCGAAGTGCTCACGCATGAGCCGGATGCTCGTGCTGACGCCCTCACGGATCGCCACGCTCGGCACCAGGATCACGAATTTCGTGAAGTTGTAGCGGACGGCCAGATCAAAGATCGTGCGCAGGTAGACGTAGGTCTTACCCGTACCGGTCTCCATTTCGATGTCGAAGTCGAGCGCATCGCCTGCAAGCGACGACGCAACCTCGAGGCCGTTGCGATCCTGCACACGCTGCAGGTTCGCGAGAATCAGATCACGATCAAGCACAAGGCTGTTACCGACCGCGCCGACCTCCTGCGTGAGATCGATGTCGAGCGCCGCCTGATCCGAATCGGGCAACGCCGCCGCACCACGCAGGGTCGTGACCAGCTTCTCCGCGTCCTTCGGCTGTCCGTCGAACAGGTCGACCACCGACGCGATCGCATCCAGCTGATACGGCTGACTGGCATCAAACTTGAACCCGCTGCTCATCACGCCGTCCAGAGCTCAATGCCCTTGGCTCTAGCGAGCTGGGCCAGATTAGTCTTGAGTTCGTCGTCGCCCTGGAACGCATCCTCGAGCACGATGATCCGCGTCGGAGATTCGTCAACGAGCGCACGCAGCTGCTCGAGCGTCGGCTTCACGTGCTCGTTCAGGTACGCCAGCACGGCGACATCTCCGTCACGGTCGTGCACAAGCCGGACATCGAGACCACCGACCTCAGCAGGTGAGATCGTCTCAGTCAGCGAGTAGCCCTGCTTGAGCAAAATCTCGGTCAGCAGATCGTCGGCAGTCGCCTCGTCGGTCGCACTGTCACGAAGGCTCAGCAGGTGCTGCTGCAGTGCGTCCTCTTCGACATCGCTCGACAGTCGCCACTTCGAGAAGTTTGAGTCGGCTAGCGTGTACGCGCGGAAGCCAATGTCGAGCGGTTGTTCGCGGAGATCGAGCTTGTCCTGGGCAGTGTTCAGAATCTGGGATCCGGCCAAAGCGATTCTACGGCGCGAGATCTCCGATATAGACATAAACCCCATCTTGCGAGCTACCGATCCATCGGGGGTCGGCTCGGGCAGCTGTACCTGGACGAACCGCCGCCGACCGCCGTCCTTCACGTTCTGAAGCATCACCGCATGAGCCGTGGATCCTGAACCAGCGAAAAAGTCGAGAACGATGTCGTTGTCGCTGGAGGCAAACTCGATGATCTTCTGAAGGACGTTTTCGTCCTTAGGGTTCTCAAAGACAGCTCCGCCCAGCAATCTGTTCAGGCGACCGCTCGCACCCCTGCTATCGACGTAGAAGACACTGTACGGAATCTCATCCTCGGCATCAGTGAGATATCGCTTGTAGGTAGGGCGCGTCGACTCATCGGGACCAAACCGGATCCTGTCCTCAGCCAACAGCTGCTGCATCTGCTCCGGTGCGTACCTCCAGCCGTGCGTAGGCATGCTGACGGCTTTGCCAGTAACGGGATGGAAAACATCGTACTTAGAGCGCGATGTCGGCGAGTTCTTCGACAGGTCTGACGGAAAGTAGACGCCACGAGCGTCCACAGCCGAGTAGTGCTTATGACGCTTCGCAGGCTCATCCTCGCTCAGCTGTCGATACCAAGCACGCAGTCCCTTTTCGACCGCAGAGTGATCGGTCCCGTGAATCTTACGCAGCTTCGCGTAGGTCGCATAGATGTCATCCAGACCTTCTTTGCGCGTCCGCCAGGAACCAACATCAGCAATGAGGCGAGCTGAGTTCCGCGCGTAGACAAGAATGTACTCGTGCGAGGCCGAAATGAGCTTGGAGTCATTCTTTCGACCGGCCGCCCAGACCATCACGCCGACAAAGTTGTTCTCGCCGAAGACCTCATGGGCGATCCGCTTCAGATTCTCCATCTCGGAGTCATCGATCGAGATGAAGATCGCACCGTCGTCCGTGAGCAGGTTCCGCGCGAGCTTGAGGCGCGGGTACATCATGTTGAGCCAGTTGGAGTGGTAGCGGCCCTCGGTCTCGGCGTTCGTCGTGACCTTCTTGCCCTCCTCGTTGACCTGGCGCGTCCATTCGAGGTAGGTGTCGAGGCCCTCCTTGTAGTTGTCCGGGTAGACGAAGTCCTTGCCGGTGTTGTACGGAGGGTCGATGTAGATCAGCTTGATCTTGGCGTGGTAGTGCTTCTGCAGGATCTTGAGCACTTCTAGGTTGTCGCCCTCGATGAAGACGTTCTGCGTCGTGTCCCAGTCCTTGGAGTTCTCGAAGTCGGGCTTCAGCGTCGCCGTGGTCGGCTCCTGCGCGGCACGTAGGGCTCGCTTCTTGCCGGGCCAGAAGAGTCCGAACCGCTCACTACTGTCGGCTACGTCGCCGTCGAGTAGCTCCTTGAGTTTCTCGACATCCACCTTGCCGTCGGCGATGGCCTCGGGAATCAGATCGGCAAGCTGCGCTGCCAGCTCGGTCTGGAAGTTCGGTGTAGTGGATGGTGTTTCGTAGATCTCGTCAGTCATTCGGGTGATTCTCTTTCATGATTTTAACAATTTGCGTCGGGTTTGTGAATGCCCGGTGGTTTATGTGGCGATGCGCCAGCGAATTGTGAACAGGTGCTCGGTCTCTTGGGTTCCCTGGAGTGACTGCTCGATCAGCTCGAGATATTTGTCGGCTTCAGCCCGAAGTTTCTTGCGCGCATCTCGAAAGTCCTCGTCGGCCTCCTCGGCGCGCTGCTCCCACTTGCGGGCCTCTTTCTTGAGTCGTAGCTGCTCCATTGGGTCGTCAGCCTGCCGGGCGAGCTTGCGGGCTTCCTTTTCCTTGGCTCGATACTCGCGGATCTTGCCCTCGTGCTCGGCCTTACGATCCTGCTGGTTGCGATAAAGCAGTTCCTCCTGCTGGTCGTAGTAGCGGGAGTTGCGGCCCTGGACTTCCTTCTCCAGCTCCGCCCGTCGCGCATCAAGGTGCGGCGTGAAGCGTGACTCGTCGATCGCCACCGGCTGCGTCCCGACGTCGATGCATGCGAGGTCGAGGATGTCTGCGACGTATTCCTCGTCGAGCCATTGGCCGTCATCGGTCAGCGCGCCGGCGAGCATGTAGGACTCGGAGATGTCCTCATCGCGTGCCTTCATGCGGAAGGTCGCAACGCTCACCGTCAGCTCGCCGCTCGCGCCTTCCAGCGCGCGGATCGCGCTGCTCACACGCTCCGACTGGCTCAGCGAGAAGGTCAGCTCGCGTGCCGGGGTGTCGTGGGTCTTCGAGGTCTCAACGACGTGTTGGGCCAGCGGGTTCGCGTAGCGGTACTGGTGGGCGTTCTCCAGCGGCTGGGACTTGAAGAAGTAGCGCCCGGTTGGCGCGTCCTTCACCGGCGACTCGTTCAGCACGAAGGTGCGCCCGTCGCCCTCGAAGGTCGCGTACTCGTCCAGCTCGTGCCGGGTCACCGCGAGCAGGAGGCGCTCGAACTTGTTGAGCACCTCGCCGGACTGTGTGTCATACGCCTTGAGGCGATCCTGGACGTGTGGGTCGAGGTTGTCGAAGACCTTCGCCTTGGCGCTGGCCATCTCGCGTGAGATCTCGCCCGCGTATCGTTCCTCCAATTCCTTGAACGCTGAGTCCAACTGCTCGGCGGTCCTGCAGCGGGTGAGGATGTCGCTGATCGTCTTCTCGAAGTCCAGGCCATCCTCGATCGCTCCGAGTACCTCGTCGCTGGCGCCGAACACGCTGGAGAACAGCTGGAACTTGTTCGTCAGCAGCTCCAGGATGCGCTGCTCGGCGATGTTGCCCTTGTTCGAGAAGTTCACGACGACGACGTTGTGCTTCTGCCCGAAGCGGTGCACCCGACCGATGCGCTGTTCGACACGCTGAGGGTTCCAGGGCAGGTCATAGTTGACGAGCATCGAGCAGAACTGCAGGTTGATGCCCTCTGCGGCGGCCTCGGTCGCGATCATGATCGTTCCCTCGGTGCGGAAGTAGTCCACCAGCGCCTTGCGGCGATCCACTGCGGCGATGCCGGTGATCAGGTCGCCGTCCTTGTTCTTCTCCAGCCACGCCTGGTAGATCGCGGTCTGCTCAGGACCGTTGTTCGAGCCGTTGAACAAGACGAGCCCCTCGCCCCGACCGGCCTCACGCAGCGATCGGGCGATGTACTCCTGCGTCTTGGTCGAGTCCGTGAAGATGATGGCCTTCTCGGGAGCGCCCAGCTCACGCAGCCGCTCGAAGCCCAGGTCGAGTGCCTCACCGAGTTTGACGGCCTTCTGGTTCTCCGTGATCGAACGGGCAAGCGCCGCGTACTCGCGCAGCTCGGCAACCTCGGCACGCATCGCCTCAAGCAACGATTCGTCAAGCGGCATCGACGACGGGCGGGAACCGGTGCCGGTTCCGTCGATCTCCTCGGCCTCCTCCAGCTCCTCGCTGGTGATCTCATCGTCGACGGCGAAGTCGGCTGCCACGAGGCCACCACGACCATCGCGGCGCTGCCCGGCCGCGACCTCATCGGCCAGGCGGTTCGCAATGTTCTCCAGCGTGCTCGCGACCGCGTAGGTCGATGACCCGAGGCGCTTACGGATGATCAGGGCAGAGAGGTGACGCTGACTACCTGCAAAGGCGAACAGCTCTTCGCGCTGCAGGTAGTCGTTCACCAGGTCGTAGAGCCGCGTCTCGTCCGGCGACGGGGTGAACTCGACCGTCAGCGGCAGGCGCTTGGTGAAGTGGATGTACTTGTCGGCGTCACGCCGCAGCGTGCGCTTCGAAACCGCCGCGACCCGCTCCACCAGGTCGTCGTCACCGCCAAGGTCGCGGTTCTTGACGTACCGCTCGCGGAACGCATCAAGCGAGTAGAAGTAGTCCGGGTCGAAGATCGACACCAGCCCATACAACTCCTCGAGCTTATTCTGCAGCGGCGTCGCCGTCAGCAGCACCGTCTTATGGGCACCCTTGACGATGTGCGCCACCGCCTCGGCGGCCTTCGTCTTGCCCGTCCAGTAGTTCCGTAGCCGGTGCGCCTCGTCCGCGACCACGAGATCCCACGCCTTGAGCAGCGAGGTCTCATGCCGGAGCGCGAACTCGTAGGAACAGATCAGCACCTGCGCCAAGCGACCGCCCGCAGCTGCAAGCAGCGCGTCCTTCGACTTCGGGTCGAGGATGGCAGACGGGATGAGGAACTTCTCGTACAGCTCCTGCTGCCACTGCTGCCGCAGACTCGACGGTGCAACGATCAGAATGCTGCGGCGGCGCTCGGCCCAGTACTGGGAGATGACGATGCCCGCCTCGATCGTCTTACCGAGACCCACCTCGTCAGCCAGAATCACGCCCGGCAGGAACGGTGTCTGCAACGCGAACAGAGCCGCATCGATCTGATGCGGCTTCGGCTCCACCTGGGCATCGAACAGCAGACCGGCGAGCTTGCCAACGTGGTCGTTGGCGTAGCTGCGCTGCAGCTCATGCGCGTAGTACTTCGCCTGGTGGTCCGTGAGTCGGGAGGCCATCAGCGCACCCCCTGGGCAGGGTGTCGCGAGCGCAACGAAGCCGCGGCGGCCTGGTAGCCGTCGCGGCGGGGTGTTCGTGCCGCTCTGCGCTTCATCGGGTTGTACTCCTCCGCGCCGAGGGCGCGTCTTAAGTTGTGCTCGTAGTGCCGTGTCCTACGGTACCGGCGGCCTCCGACACTGCTAAGGTGCCGCGCCGCTCGGGCGGGTCGGGCTGTCGCAGGCGGGAGCCGGACGGCTCGACCGGGACGCTGCGATCTACCTTCTATTCTCTCATAACCCGCAATTTGCAGGAATAGGAATATCGCGACCCGCTCAAGAATCGCCTGGCGAGAAGCCATTTCAGTATTGTCTCAGTAAGTAGTTCATGGTATATTGCAGAGCAGTAATGTGTCTGGCTTTCCACCACACTATCTTTCAGTCTTTTTGCACCCTCGCGATTCGAGGGGGTGATTTCGGAGCCGCTCAGTAGTGCGTCTGGTTCCGGATCTCTCCCCAGTCGGTTGGTTCCTGTTCGGAGCGATGGTGCTCCTGATCCTGACCTATCTCTATTTCTGGTGGATGGTGATCAAGGCCAGTGCTCACAAGCACGTCTCTCGTGAGAGGGTCACCAATCGGAAGCTCGCCGCGTCCCTAGCTCACGCGAAGCGGAAAGGCAACACGCATCGCTTCCTGATCCAGATCACCACCAAGGGCGGCGCGCTCTCCGTCGTCCAACGCGGCATCGACAACGTCCTCGCCGGCGTCGCCCGCTATCCGGTGCTGCAGAAGGTCGTTTGGGTGGAGATCATCACCGAAGACGCCGACGAGGTCGCCGCACTACGCACCCGCTACCGTAACGCGGTCATCCCGGTGACGCCGTTCCTGCTGCCGACGGACTACCGCACCCCGAAGGACACCCGTCTCAAGGCTCGCGCGTTGGAGTACATGGTCGAGCAGCACCGCGCCACCCCGACTGATTCCTACGTGGTGCACTATGACGAGGAGTCCGTCTTCACTCCCGACAACCTCGCTCGTCTCGTGCATCGCCTGAGCCGTCACCCGGTCGGGATTTCGGAGGGCATAATCTCCTATGGTCTGGACTGGAACGAGACGACCCGCCCCAGTGCTGCGCGAGTTCGTCGAACCAGGGCAGTCCGCGCAGACGATCGAGAAACGGCCCGAGTTCAAGAAGCTTCTGCGCTTCATCGACAGCAACCCTGACGTGAAGTACGTCGTCATCTACATGCGATCCCGCGTGTTCCGCAACCACTTCGACGCCGCCATCGTCAAGCGCAGCCTCCGCGAGAAGGGCGTCGAGCTGATCTCTGCCAAGGAGAACTTCGGCGACGGCTACATGGGTGATGCGATGGAAGCGATCACCGACGTCGTCAACGAGCTGCAAGTTCGCTTGAGCGGGGAAGATATCAAGATCAAGATGGCCCATAAAGTCGAGCGCGGCGGCACCGTGGGATGCGCCAAGCTCGGCTACCTCAACGCCCGCAAAGACTTCGACGGGCGACTCGTCAACACCATCGACGTGGATTCCGTCCGTGCTCCGCTCATCCGGTGGGCGTTCGAGCAGTACTCGACCGGGCAGCACTCGATCATGCAGTTGCAAATCATGCTCGAAGACCAAGGACTGACCACGCGCCCCTCATCGAAGCGCGCGGCCAGGCCACTGTCGACGAGCCAGTTGGCGATGATCCTCCGCGACCCGTACTACACCGGCGTCATCCGCTACAAAGGACGCCTCTACCCGGGACGCCACGAACCGATCATCTCCAAGGAATTGTTCCTCGCCGTGCAGAAGATCCTCGACGGCCGCAATCGCAAGGGTGACCGTGATCGCACCCACTTCCACTTCCTCCGCGGCCTGCTCTACTGCGCCGAATGCAAGGAAGCCGGGCGCGACAGCCGCCTCGTCTACAGCCAGAACACCGGCCACGGCGGCACCTACGAGTACTACCTCTGCACCGCCAAACAACGCGGCCTCTGCAGCATGCCCAGCGTCCGCCTCGACGACGTCGAAGAGGCCGTCGCCAGAGCTGTCGCCGCCGAGGAGTTCCACACCGAGGAACTCATCGAGATCCGCGACCAGGTACGCCACGCCCTCGAAGAGATGCAGTCCCACGAGCAAGAAGAGAAGGACGCGCTCCGCACCCAACTCGCCAAGCTCGAAGCGCAGGAGGATCGGCTGATCGATCTTGCCGCCGATGGCAAGCTCCCCAGCAGCAAGCTCCGCGAACGACTCGAAGCTGTCACCCTGCAGAAGGGCGCCGTAGCCGAGAAGCTCGCACGCACCGGCGCCCGCATCCAGCGCGGCGTCGACCGCGTCTACGCCTCCTTCGATCTGCTTGAGAAGCCCCGCGAGCTGTACGAGAGCCTGCCCGACAGCGCCCGACGCAACCTCCTCGGCGCGTTCTTCACAAAGCTCAACGTCCTCATCACCGAAGATGGCCTGCACCTCACCAGCGAACGGACAGAGATCAACGAAGCGTTCCACGAGTGGCAGACACACCACCGCCTCACCTCGGCCGCACACACGCCGACGAAAACGAAGAGGGCCTCCCGCATTCCTGCGGAAGACCCTGCTTCGGTGCCGTACCGACTTACTCAGTCCAAAGGTTTGAATAAGCCTGTATTGGTCGGGCTGACAGGATTTGAACCTGCGACCCCTTGACCCCCAGCCATCGGCAGCGTGTCCGTGGCTGTCCACCGAAAGCCGAAACACGTAGCCAGAGCCAACTACGCACAGCCGCGGATATCGGCGGACAAACACAAAAGGTGTGCGGAATGGTGTGCCAACCGGTCCCCGGAACCGACCGAGGAATCCGCAGAGGTATCTTCTGCTCACCTGAATGAAAGGAAACTCATGTCCACCCAAACCAACCCTGACAACCCGTCGCGTGCAGCCTTCGAAGAAGCCATGCGGCAACTGCTGAGAGAGTCCGGCATGACGCAAACCGAGCTCGCCCGCAGGACCGGAATTCCGTACATCACCTTGAACCGGCGATTCGTCGGCGGCAAGGGGCGCTGCTGGCTGGTCAGTGAGATAGCCGAGGTGTGCCATGTGTGGGGCGTGTCTTGGGCGTCACCTATCGAGCGCGCCAGCCTCATTGAGAGCCAACAGTCACCCGCGGTCTGCGTCTAACGCTGGGTCGTCATCTGGTGACGACCCTTCAGCCGCCGCCAGGGGTATCAATCTGATTGACCCCCTTCATCTCGGGGTCATTACCGAAAAGTCCGGCCATCTCCCCGCGCGCGAGGCTGACAGAAAGCGAACCCCCGACGGTTTTCCAGGCCGCCGGGGGTTCTGTTGGTGGTGGATGCCAAAAAACCAAGAAAGACCATCCTCCACCAGGCTTTCGGATCCGCAGGTCGAGGCCGTTGTTATCTCTAACGATGGTCCGTAATCCGAAAGCCGGTCTATGGGGGTTCAGGTGATGCGTTTCACGTGGACCTCGATGCCGAGTTGCCAGACGTTCGGGGTGCCGGTCACGGTCCAGCGGGTCGCGTCCATGACGATCTTGTCGCCGTTGCTCGGGATGTAGGAGCCGGGCGGCAGGTAGACGGCCCCGCCGGTGGTGACGGTGACCGCGGCCCGCAGGTCGATCGTCGACTTCTCCGGGGCGAGCAGGCAGCCGGGGACGGCCGCGGCGAAGGTGTCCGGTAGCGGGTTGCCGTACTTGTCCTGGCCGCCGGTCTTCCAGATCTCGGCTGTGATGCGCTCGATCATAGGGCTTTCACCCGGTACCGGTCGAGGATCTGGCGTTCCATCAGGGTGAACCCCTGCCAGCCGGCCACGGTCTCGGTGAACGGGCCGGTGACGGTGGTCTTCTGTAGCCCGTCGGGGTTGGCCAGTACCCGCGCGATCACCGAGTAGATCACCGTCTGAATGTCGGAGGGGCATCCCCAGCCATCCTCGTGGAATCCTCGGCCGCGGGTGTAGCCCCGGACCAACTCCAGAACGTGCGGCAGGACGGCGCCGGCGCGGGCGATCAGGGCGGCATCGTCTGGCCGGCCCATCCATTCGGCCGCGCCGGTCGCGTAAGGTCCGGGCATCATGGTCAGGCCCGGGTGATTCCGGTGAGGGTGACGATCGCCTCGGGGTTCAGGGGTGCGGCGTCGTAGCGGGCGACCACGCGGATGGCTTGCTGGTCGTAGTCGGCGAACCGTTCGGTCAGGATCTTCACCGAGGGCGCCAGGTCACGGGCCACGGCGATCTGCGAGAAGTCGACCAGGGCGGCGCGGCCGGTGACGGTTCCGCCGGTGGTGTCGGGCACGCGGCTGGACACGATGACGGGGCATCCCCACAGCCGGAACACGCCGTCGGCGGTCGGGTCGGGCTGCAGCAGGTACTGCCCGGTGGTGTCCTTGACCTTGCGCAACGAGACGAAGTCGCCGGGGGTCAGCAGCCACTTCAGGGCGCCCATGTTGACGTTCGCGGACAGGGCCAAACCCCAGGCGGTCAGCAGCGCGTCGAGGGTGAGCGGGCCACCGACGGCCACGTTCTGGGTGTCGGCGTAGGCGAACAGGCCCTTGGGTGTGGTGACACCATCACCGAGGGCGGACAGGAACTGAGTGTCGAGCTTGGCGGCCACGTCGTTGACCAGCCGGTCCTTGATCGCGGCGTCCAGGCTGACGACCGACTGCCGGGCCAGCTCGTTGCTGTAACGGGTGATGACCTTGATGGACTTCATGGTGCTGGGCAGCATGGTGACTTCGGCGAAGTCGAGGTCTTCCTCGGGGATCTGCTCGTTCTCGGCAACGAAGCCGAGGTCGTCGGCGATCGATGCGCCGTTCTTCGGGATGCGGATCGGGCCGGAGGTGTCGAAGATCTTCGGGCCGGCGGCGAGGAAGACGGACTTCTCCTGCAGCGGCTGGACGAGGGTCTGTAAAACCTGCTCGCGGGTGAGTTCGGTAGCGGTGGTGGTGTCGATGGCAGTCATGATGGTCTCCTGAATGGTCAGTTTCAACGGTGAACGCTGACCGCCAGGGCCCGAAGCGATAAGGGCGCCGGGTACCTGACCCGACGCCCCCACTATAGCATCACATGGATGCTGGTATCACATAGATGCTGTCATTCCCAGCCAGGTGCTACCCAGATGTCGCCGTCGTCCTCGAGGTCGTCGACCTTCATGACCTCGGGCTTCCGAGGTGGTGGCGGGGACAGCCGCTCGAGGGCAAGGGTGATGCGCATCAGAAGGTCGAGGACCATCACGTAGTCGCCGTCGGTCATCGTGCACCTGCCCTCAAGATGGCGGCCAGGTCGACGCTGCCGGCATCGGACTTGCCGGCACCCTGCCCGATGTCGCCGCGCGGAGTGCGGGCCGCGTAGTGCGGATGGGCCTGCAGTAGTTCATCGATCGCGGCGTCCAGTTTGCTGGGATCGTTGAACAGGCTTTCATCGTAGGGTAAGTCGCTCGGGTCTGCCAGGCGCCCGGTGGCGGCTACCCGCAGCGTGAACACCTCCCGGGCCAAGTCAGCGGCCTTCTTGGCCTTCACGCGGGCCTCAGCGGCCTCCTGGCGTAGCTTCTCCACGTAGCTGCGGGGGAAGGTGTCCTGCTCGGTCTCAGCGTCCTCAGGCGGTGCCTCGGGGGCCTCCTGCTCGGTGTGGATACCCTCAGCGGCCTCAGGCGGTGCCTCAGGGGCCTCCTGCTCGGTGCTTTCACGGGATTCCGGGATGGCGGTCGTCGGGGTCTGTTCGGCGGTCATGGTGTCCTCCTAGATGGCGTTGTTGATGGTGCTCATGGTGGTGATCTCGGTGATCTCGGCGTCGGAGTAGCCGAGCTTGCGTAGGGCGTATTCGCGGGGCAGGATGCCTGCCGCCGCGAGTTTGGTGGCCGCGTCGGCCTCCTGAGCGACCGATCGGGTGGCAGGGTCGGCCCAGGACACGCGGGCCCGGACGGTGGCAGGATCTTGCCCGGTACGCACGGCGACCATGAGCCGGGCGACCTGCTCCCAGCTGCGGCCGAAGGTGCGTTGGCGGGCCTCGGCACGGGCCGTCAGAGACGCCTCAGAGGCTCGCAGGGCGTCCGCTGAGGCGGGCTGGTCACCATGCACACCGAGGTAGTGCGGCGGCAGCCCAGACACGGCCGACAGCTGTGCCTGCAGCACGCTGACAGCGGCTTGGTATCCGGCCAGGTCGCCGGCGTCCAGCTGCCCGAACTTCGCGGCCGGGTCCTCCGACAGCATCATCCGGTTCTTCTCCGGGAACGGGTTCACTTCCCGGGTGATGCCGTCCTCGTCGACCTCCTCTCTCGGCTCGACACCAGTCGCCCAGCGGCGGGGCCTGCCCACGTACTCGGAGGAGACCATCAGGTCGAGCAAGATCTTGTCCAGACCGTCGACCAGGGGCATCAAGTCGTCGAGCTCGCTCACCGGGTCGCCCAGAATCCTGTCTGAGGCGGCGAACGGCACCACGGGGACCTGCTCGAACGGATTGACCAGCACCTCGGTCGTGGTGAATCCGGTGGTCGCCCCGACCGCGGTGGAGCTCATCTTGACGATCTCGTTCGGGGTGTACAGCACGACGGCGGTTCCGGTCGGCTGATCGGGGGTTCCGGTTGTCCAGCGCTTCACCGCGGCCACGACCTGACGGGTCGCCGGGTCACGCTCCACCGCAACCTGATGCGCCGATTCGATGCTGACCAGCGGGTCACCCGCGGCGTCGGCCCACACGATCACGAAGGACTCACCAAGCACGAGGGCCTCACGATGCACGACGCCGGAGCACTGGTCCAAGTCGTTGGCCAGCCAGTCGGCCCACAGCTGTGGTGCCGGCCGGCCGTCGACTGTCAGCCCGGTGACACGTAGCCGCTCCGCCAGCGCGGCCACCGCGACCCGAGGGATGTTCGACGCCATCCGGGTGAACCGGGACCCGATCGCGTCGCGGGCCTCCGGTGTCACGAACGCCAACGCCTGTCGTCCCGCGTAGTAATTCTCCAGGCCGGTTCGTCGGGCAGCGCCCGCGTCCAGTGCCTGCAGCATTCTTGTTAGTTGGTCCATGTTGTCTCCTTAGAAGCTCATCGCCCTGCGGCGCTTCGGTTTGTGAGTGGCTTTCCAGGTGGCTCGTGAATGCGCCATGATCGCGGTAACCGCAAGATCGATGTGGCGGCCACTGCTCTTGTTCTCTTTGCGCAGGCGGACCCCGCGCACGTCATCGGTCAAGATTGCGTTCCCGATATGCCGGGCGAGGTCGGGGTCGCAGTCGTGGGTCACCTCGTGGTTCAGGCAGCCCTGCACGAAGTCGTTGGTCGCCGGGGTCATCCGTTGGGCGGTCTGCGGGTACTCGGTCGTCGGGATGTTCTCCTCGGCGAGGATCTGCAGCGTGCGGGCCCACCGGTAGGGGTCTGCGGCCAGTTCGACCACCCGGTACTGCTTGCACAGGTGCCGGATGCGGTCCTCGACCTCCAAGATGGGCACCCTGAAGCCGTCCTGGCCTGACGGCGGCTCCCACAGCCCACCCACCTGCAGATGCGGGCTGGTCGACACGCTGGCCACCAGCAGCGCCGTGGAATCGCCATTGAACGACCCGTCCAAGGTGAGCACGACCTCGGCGCCGTCCGGGATGATCTCGCCGGTACCCAGTTGCGACCACAGCCCCAGCGGCAACAGCGAGGAGTCGTCCTGCTCGACCCACTCACCGAGGCGCGCTCGCCTGAACTCGGCTTCGCGGGTCCGCGGCGGCAACATGGTGGCCAGATGCGACCTCGACACCAGATCGTCCAGGCCGGGATTCGCCAACTGCCAGCAGTGCTCGCAATCGACCGGATGCCCGATGTCGCCGGCGTACTCGACCAGCCGGAAGTCCGGCCGCGGATTGCTGCGGGCCTCCAACACCAAATCCAACATCGGGCTCAGTTCCCGCCATGATGGCGGGCTAGGGGTGCCGATCATCAGCATCTGCGATTCGGCGCGCTTGCCCGTCGAGTTCGCCAGGCTCTCGAAGGCGTCCCGGCGGCAAAAACCGATCTCGTCCATGATCGCCAAGCTGGCGTCCTCACCCTCGATTCGGGCGCTCTCACCCGGCAACGCCAGAATCTGACTATCCGATGCGGGCGCATAGATCGCGTTCTTGTATATCTGGCAGCGCGAAGACAACTCGTCGTTCAACGCGACCATGCGGGCCGCGATCTGCAGCAGCCTCGTCGACGACCGCTCGTCCTGAGCGACCAGCACAGCCCGGGCACCCTCCAGGCCGCTGCAGAACACGTGGTGCAGCGTCAGGGCGGCCACCAGCGTGGACTTCCCCTGACCGCGAGGCAACGACCACAACGCCATATTCGGCCGCGGGTCGTCCAGCAGCGAGGCGGCCAACTCGACCTGCCACGGCCGCAACTTCATCGGATGCTTGGCGCCCGTGCCCTTCGGCACGGTGACGTACCGCTCGCAGAACAGCTTGAATTGCTGCGCACCCTTCGACCGAGGGTGCCAGTCCAACGGCTCCGTGGATACCGCGCCCTTGGGACCAGCCTTCATTTCTTACATACCTCCCCGGTGTAAAATCGTCTCCCCGACTGACATGCGCCCCTCCCGCTCGGTCTGCTTGCCCTGTCCCCCCTGGTCAGAGCCACGTGCAGCACCTCGCCGGTTGTTGCATCGGGCACACACCACGTCGACGTCCTGCAGGCGGATGGGAAGACCAGCATCATGGCGACGCCAAGCTTCAGGGCTGTGGTCGCAGGTGAGGTTGGTGGTGGCACCGCAGTCGGAGCACCAGGGCTGCAGTCGGCGGGCTCGCTTGCTGAGCAGATCCCACGCGCGGTCGTAGCCGGCTGACCGGGATGCCCGGGCCGGTCTGGGTGCTCGCTTGGGCTGGCAGTCATCGCAGTAGCTGCCGTTGGTGGGTTCCCCGCAGGTGATGCAGGGCTTTGGGACGCCGCTCACCGGTCACCCTCACAGCCGGGATGTGTGGTCTGCCCGATCTCGCTGATGATGAGCCGACCACCGCAGACCGTGCACTTGGCATCGGGTTCGGAGTCCTCTGTATATGTGGTGTTACGAGTGTTACGAGTGTTACGTTCGGGGACTTCCAGATCGGGAAACGTAACACTCGTAACACATGTAACAGTGGGTTTATAGACACCACGGGATGGTCGGGTGACCTTGCCGGCATCCAGCAGCCGGTTCAGGTAGACCCGCGACTGCTCGCGATCGAGGCCGAGTCCGACAGCTACCTCAGCGGCTCGAACACCGTCGGGATGCTGGCCGACGAACCGCAGCACATCGGCCGAGCGATCGCCCAGGTTCGCGGTAGCCCGGTCTTCCTCAGCCGCTTCCGCTGCCGACGCGAGGGAATTACCGGCCAGCGTCCACCGGCAGCCGTCCATACTCACCGCGTACTCAGCCTCGGTCACATCGCGGCCGGTCACCAGGAACCTGCCGGTGTTCTCGGTGCGTCGACGATTCAGAACGACCACGGTGTCAGCGGCACCAGCGATACCGTTCGTACCGGACACGCTGCCCACGAAGTCCTCGGCGGACGCCTTCCTGTCGTGGTGCAGCGCCACCAGCGCCATGCCGGGCCAGGAGTCCGCAACCGCCTTCAGGGCGCCAGCGACACGGTAGTCACGCTGATAGTCGGATTCGCCGGGCCTGCTGGGTGGCATCACTTTGCCGAGGGTGTCGAGGATGACCAGCGGCGGCGCGCTGACGTTCGGCAGGTTGCCGAGCCACGCCTCGATGGTCGCTTTCGCGCAACCAGGCAGAACCTGGGTCATGTAGTCCAGGCCGTCGGGAATCGGGTCCGGGCCCAGCAGCTGACGTGCTCGAGATTGCAGGCGACGGTCGCCGTCCTCAAGGGCGAGCAGCAGGACCGGCCTCTTCTCAACGGGGATGGCGCCTACCGCGCAACCACCTGCGGCGCCGGCTAGTCCGATGTCGAGAGACAACCAGGACTTGCCGATCTTCGGGCCGCCCACGAGCAGGGTGAGCCCCTCGGGGATCAGGCCTTGAACGACCCATCGGAGTGGCGGGAAGTGCTGGCTGTCGAGCCAGCGGCCGGTTCTCAGCCCGGCCAGCAGATCGACCTGTTCGTCACTCATGCAGCACCCCCGATGGGATCGACCCAGGAGTGCACGCCGGTGGTCAAGGCGTCGCGCCAGACCGCCGCGGTGGTGGAATCGCTGCATTCGACGTCGACCCGACCGAGGTGCAGACCGTACTCGCGAAGGTCGTCTACGGCGAGAACGACGGGCTGGCGTGGTGCGACGACCAGCACGACCCTCGTGCCCGGCGGGTAGTTCACCGCGCCCTGAATTGCTCGGCTCGGGTCGTCGGCGCGATCAAGGCGGATACGTGCAACTGCAGGTCCGACACGCAGACGTGCACGACCGCGACCAGAATTGTCGGGATGTTGCGCTACGCTAGTTCCAGCGCCTGCAAACGCTTCTTTGGTCGCCTCGGTCCCCGAGCCGGGGCGACTTCTTTCTGCCCACATCAAGCGAGCCCTTTGGGCAGGGAATCGATGTAGCGCCGAAGCTCATTGTCGCTGACGAACGAGCGCCGGCCGATCTTCACCACTGTGAGGCGTCCGGAGCCGATTTCTTCGTACAGCTTGGAGCGTCCGACGGGGATTCGCTGCAGTGTGTCCGCGATGCTGTGTAGCTGCGGCGGTGGAGTGGTTGTGTCCTCCATGTTCCAACCTCTTCCAAGAATGTCCGTTGGTGTTATTGACAGTCTTGGTGTCGAAGTGGCATACTCGCAAGTGTCAAACGGAGGTGTTGTTTATGACACTACTGGAAAGGAAGGCGATGGACGACATGGAAGGCACGGAGGCGCGCACGGTCTCGGCATGGGATGAGTTCTCCCCGTCAGTGATGTCGCCGATCCGGGAGGATGGCAAGGTTGTCGGTTCCGCCTACTGGGACGGGCTCGACCAGTACGTCATCTTCGACGGCTTGGCCTACCCGCCTCGGATGGTGATCGAGCTGCGGGCGACCGAGACGCGGCCGGGCGTGCGATACCGGATGTTCTTCATCCGCGGGAAGGCGCTGCTCACCGATCTGCAGGCTTTCGGTCGGGCTGGTGTTGGGCTTCGGAAGGCGGATCTCGACGCACTGAGTCCAGACCGGCTCGTGCAGCTGGCACTTGACGCCGTGGTCATGCCGGGGGTCGGCTTCGGCAACGATGCCGAGGGGCACGGGGCGGCCTGGATGGGCACATTCCCCCCGGACCCCATGAGTAGGGCTCAACGCCGGACGCATGACGATCGGATCGTGACCCACGGCCGGCCTGCTCTTACTGATGACCACTACCAAGCGATCGCTGATCTGTACACCAGCCGCGGCACCGTGCAGGCGATCGCCGATGAGCTCGACGCGAACTACTCCACGGCCGCCCGGTGGGTACGCGAGGCACGCAAGCGCGGGATGCTTCCCGCGGATCGGAGGGAGAAGAAATGAGCGTCAGACGAGGTAATCACGAGGGTTCGAAGCCGATCCAGCGGAAGGATGGTCGCTGGCAGGTCGCGCTGCGGTACATCGATGCGGAAGGGCTCGCGAAGCGGACGACGGTCACGGCGGCCACCCAAAAAGAGGTCAGGGAACGCGCGAAGGAGGTCCGGGAGCGGCTCGACAAGAACCAGCCACCGAAGGATGCGAAGATCACGGTCGCCGTGTTCACCCGAGAGTGGATCGAGTCGACCCTCGAGGTGTCCGAGCGCAAGGAGTCCACCAAGGCGCTGTATCGCGCTCTCGCGACGAAGCACATCGCGGGCAGCAAGCTGGGGGCGGTCCCCATGGATAGGATGACCCCTCGACGGGTCGATGCGTGGCTTGCCGATCTTCGACGTGCTGGGCTGTCGCAGTCGTCGAGGCGGTCGATCTACATCGTCTTGCGGTCGATCCTCGACACCGCCGTCCGTGACAAGGTGATCGCAGAGAATCCGGCGGCGAAAGCGACCCGACCCAGGGTCGAGCATCACGAGGCCGCGTACCTCACCCCCGATCAGGTCAGGGCGCTACTTGCGGCGTCGGATACAACGAGGTACCGACCCCTGTTCGAGATGATGGTGAATACCGGCCTTCGGCGTGGCGAAGCTCTCGCGTTGACGTGGGACAAGGTCGACGAGGACGAGGGCGTGCTGAGGATTGACGGAACCCTGGCACGGGTAGCAGGCGAGCTCGTTGTGACCCCTCCGAAGACCGCCCGGTCGCGACGGGTCGTCTCCATATCTGCGACCGTGCAGGAGGTCTTGCGGCAACTGCGGCAGCGGCAGCGCGTGGAGCGCCTTCGCGCGGGCTCCCAGTGGCACCAGACCGGCTTCATCTTCACGACGGAACTCGGGATGCCCTGCGACCCCCGGAACGCGCTGCGGGCCTTGAAGGTGTCCGCAGAGAAGGCCGGGCTCCCCTCGGCCGTCGGACTGCACACGCTGCGGCACTCCGCCGCAACGGCGATGTTGACGAACGGCGTCCCGCTCAAGGTGGTGTCCGATGTCCTCGGCCACTCCTCGATCGCGATCACTGGTGACGTGTACGGGCACGTAGCGCCTGAGGTTGCGACGGATGCTCTCGCGAAGCTCGGCGCAGCGCTGGCCTGACAAATGGTGTGCAGAAAAGGTGTGCGGGCCCGGTAAATCGACCCCTATTCGCGACTATTTCCCCTAGTCGGGCTGACAGGATTTGAACCTGCGACCCCTTGACCCCCAGTCAAGTGCGCTACCAAACTGCGCTACAGCCCGTTCTTCAATTTGCCCGGGCGACCAAGGGAGATACCCCCCTCAACACCCGGCGACGGAAGCTCCACAAGTGTGTGCCCTGCCCGTCAGGACCATCTACGGCCCGTCGAAAAACTTTAGCCGACATCGCGATATCTCGCCAGTTGGCTTCGCGAACCCATCGCATGTGGCCGGTTGCCGCACCGTGGGCCCACTCGGCCGACCGGCCCAGTCCGAATGGGGCGTGCCACTGTGGTGACCTACCCTGGCTGCATGCACGAGCCGAGTGAGCCAACCGTCATGCAGCGACGGGAAGCGCTGCCACAACGCCCGCCCGCGCTACTGCTCGACATCGATGGCGTGATCGTGGTGTCGTGGCAGCCGATCTCGGGTGCGCTGGAAGCCATCCGATCGGTCCGCGCAGCGGGGACGCCCATCCGTATGCTGACCAACACCACCTCCCGCTCCCGGCACTCGGTCGTCGAGGCGTTACGCGCGGCCGGGTTCGAGGTGGCTGAGGACGAGATCGTCACTGCGCCGATCGCCACCGCAGCATATCTGCGCGAACATTTCCAGGGCGCCACCGCAGCACTGCTGTGCAGCGGCGATGTCACCACGGACCTGGCCACCTCCGGTGTCGACCTGGTCGACCTCACCGGCGCCGCCGTGCCCCAGCGCACCGACGTCGTTGTGATCGGTGGGGCCGGTGACGAGTTCAGCTATGGAGCCCTCAATCGCGCATTCAACCTCGTCCTCAACGGGGCGTCGTTGATCGCGATGCACCGCGGGCTGTCCTGGCGCACCTCCGCGGGTATGCAGCTGGACACCGGAGCCTTCCTCACCGGCCTCGAACGGGCCAGCGGCGTCGAGCCCATCGTCATCGGCAAGCCAGAGCCGGCCATGTTCACAGCGGGCCTCACCGATCTTGGCGTCGCCTCATCCGATGCCGTGATGATCGGTGACGACATCGATGCCGACGTGCGGGGTGCTCAAGCCGCCGGCCTGGCAGGCGTGCTCGTGCGAACCGGCAAGTTCAGGGAGCAGGTGCTCCACTCGCCGGGCACTGCTCCTGACCTGGTCACCGACTCCATCGTTTCGGCAGTGTCCGCCCTCGGCTACTAGCAAGACCAGTAACCTTGTAATACCAGGTACGGGCCAGTACCATGTAAGTCATGGACGACATTCCTACGCAGCTACGCAAGGGCGCTCTCGAGCTCGCCGTCTTGGCGCTGCTGGCCCAGCAACCGCGCTATGGGATTGAGATCGTCGAGGATCTCGGCTCGCGTCCGGGCCTGGAGGCCTCGAGCGGGACCATCTATCCCCTGTTGACCAGGCTGAAGAACTCCGGGCTGGTCAACACCACATGGCGGGAATCGCCGGTCGGCCCGCCCCGCAAGTACTACACGCTGAGCGCTGCAGGGGTGCGACATCTCGAAGCCCAACGCACCGCCTGGCTGCAGCTGTCAACGGCCCTCATCACATTGCTCAAGGAGGCCCAGCAATGACTACGTCCCCCATCGACGACTACATCCACCAGGTCGATCATCACCTGAAGCTGCGCGGCCGCGCCCGTCAGCAGGCCCTTGACGACCTGCGCGATGCCCTCAACGAAGCCGCCGATGCGATCGACGATGCCATCGCATTGACGGGCCTGCCCGAGGACTACGCGGCGTCCCTCAATGATCAGTTCGCTCCCCCCGGCGGCCGCTCCGGCACCATCTTGGGCATCCCGAACTCCCTCACTCGAGGTATCGGGCGCCGGATGGCCGGCACCTTCAATCCCTCCGATCCGCGGCTGATCGTGCCCCGGGTTCTCGGCCTCGGCTGGACCCTCAACATGGGGGCGGTAGCCGTGAAGCTCGGCTTGCTCAATCCCGACGATGTGGACGATGAGATCCTCGCCGATGCCGCCGATCATCTGGGCGCCGTCCAGCTGGCTGCCGCAGTGCCCATCGTCCTCGCCGCCGTTGCGACCGCCGGCTTCGGATTGCGTCGCCACGAGGCGGAGCAGGCCACCGGCAAACCGCAGACCGCGAATCTGATCATTGCTGTTGCCATGAATGCTGCCGGCGCCGGACTCCTGCTGGCGTCCACCGACCGTCAGATTCCGGCAGCACAACGGGTGACGATGCCCTCGCTGGCCGCCTCACTGGCCACCATCACCGCGGGAGTCAGCGCCCAATACGCCACCCGGCCCAAGGGTCAAGCCCTCGTGATCTCGGCAATCGGGCTAATGCTGCCAGTGAATCTGCTGTGCAGCTACCTTCCTGTTCGTGCGGCGCTCACACGTAGCCAGTCGTCCAGGAAAGACGACTGACCTCAATCCAGGAGGTCGTACAACCAGCGCACCCGACGGGCGTTCGCCCCGGCGCGGGTGACCCGGGCGGCCAACTCTCGATCGCTCGACACGACCGTGACAGCCTTGCCCGCCTCGACCAGACGGGCAGTCTCCGCCACGATCGCATCGTCGCCGGATCCAGACGCCGACTCCACCCGCAGCCGCGGCGCGGTGGTCTCGGCGCCGGCTTCGGCGCGTCCGGAAGCTGCTGCTGCGGGCAGAGCCGCACGAGCCTTGCCCTCCAGCACCACCACGAACTCGGGGAACCAGTGATCGGCGGGCAACTCCAGCGCCGAAGCGGCGACTCCGGCCGAGGCCAGCGGAGCGATCCGGTCGATCATCTGGGTCGTGGCGCCGGCGCGATCACGCCACCAGCCGTTCGGCGTGGACCCCACCAGATTCGCCGCGTCGACAACGACCACCGGACGAGTGCCCAGCGTCTGCTGCAGCATCTGCCAGGAATTCGCGAAGCCCGGATGCAGCGGATAGTCATCGACCTCGGCGATAGGTACCCACGCGAGCCCGATGCTCTCGGTGTCCGAGATGACCGGCTCGAACGGGGTGACATCGTCGGCAATGACCGTCGTGTAGGTCCACACACCTCGATCGAGCACGCTCAGCGCGCGCGAGGCCACCGATTCACGCGGGACCCCCGCTTCCTCGGCAGCTTCGCGCAGCGCCCCATCGATGGCAGATTCACCCTGATGCCGAGCGCCTCCGGGCAAGCCCCAGGTGCCACCGTGATGGCTCCACTCGGCTCGGTGCTGCAGCAGCACGCGGTCCTGTTTGTCGAGGACGAGCAGTCCCGCTGCACCGAAACGGCCCCAGTAACGCTCCCCCGTCGGCGCCTCGACCCAGGCATCGCCCGGATCGCGTGGGTGCGGAGGTAGTGGGGATTGTTCGGCAGAAGAAACAGCGGTTGTCACACTTTCAGACTGCCACGCGGCTGTTACGAGCCGATGAACCTGCGGTCACTATTGAGCGAACGGCCGATCAGCGGATTTCCAGCTCCTTCGGCACTGCCTTGAGTGCCTGAGAGATCGGGCAATTGTCCTTCGCCCACTCTGCCTTGGCCTTGAAACCATCGGCATCCAGCCCCGGCACATCACCCGAAACGCTGATAGTGATACCCGTGACACCCTGACCGGCCACGAACGTCACCGCGGCCTGAGTATCGATGCTGGCCGGATCGTGTCCGTCCTCGGACAATGCGTTGCTCAGCGCCATGCTGTAGCAGGTGGCCAGCGAGGCGGCGAGCAACTCCTCCGGGTTCGTGTTGCCCTGACCGGCTTCGGCGCGCTTGGCCCAGCTGACATCGAAGGTCGCGACCCCGGATGTCGTCAGTTCGGTCTGGCCCTTGCCTTGGAACAGATTGCCTTCCCAGTGCGTCGTTGCGGTGCTGATGGTCGGTTTAGGCATGGTATCGCTCCTTGTCGTAAGGGATTTCCACTGATCTCGCCAGCCTACCTTGCTCAGGCAAGGACGGCGAGATCCAGTCATTTCTACTGCCGATTCAAACACGCGGCCCGGTCAGGATGACGAGCATCTGAGTCGCCCGCGTCATCGCCACATAGCGATCGACGGCGGCGGCGACGCCCGCCTGAGGCTCCCTGTCCTCGATCAACACGACCAGGTCGAATTCCAGGCCCTTGGCCAGTTCGGGGGTCAGCGACGACACGCGGCCAGGCGTCGAATGCGCCCTCGAGCTGTCGAGGACGCAGGCCGTCCCCGTGGGATGGGTGGCCAGCCAGTCGTCGAGGACTGCGTCCAGTTCATCGACGGTGCCGCGATGCACCGGAATGCCGGTGCTCCGTACGGACGTCGGCACATCCGCGTCCGGGATCACCGAGCGGATGACCTTCTCGGCTTGGTCCATGATCTCCACCGGCGTGCGATAGTTGATCGTCAGCCCGGCCAGTCGCACATCGTGGACGCCGAGCGCGTTCAGCCGCTGGTCCCAGTTGCCGTCGAATCCGCTCCGCGACTGCGCCCGGTCACCGACGATGGTGAAGCTTCGCGACGGGCATCGCCGCAACAGCATCTGCCACTGTGCATCAGTCAGATCCTGGGCCTCGTCGACGATGACGTGTGCGAATGGCCCGTCAAGGAGGTTCCGGTCTGCCGAGGGCACGGCGTCATCGTCGAGCAGACTGGTCCGCAGATCGTCTCCACGGAGCATGGGCAGTGCGCTGTCAGGGTCGTCATCGGTACTGAGAATGTAATCGACGACATCGTCCATGTACTCGCGCTGTTCGGTCAGGGTTCGACGTCGCAGTTGAGCGCGCCGCGACGCCTGCGGATCGCCGAGACGCTGCCTCGCGGCGTCCAGCAGTGGCAGATCCGACAGTGTCCAGGCGCGCGGCTCGGCGCGCTGCAAGCGGTAGATCTCATCGCGGCCAAGCCAGGGCGCACAACGGTGCAGATAGGCCGGCACGCTCCATAGGTCGCCGACCAGGTCGCCCGGGTCGAGAATCGGCCATGCCCTACTGAAGTGCCTTCTCAGATCGGGGTTGGTCGTCAGCGACCGGTAGAGCAACTCGGATGGAATGTCATCGTCGTTCTTGTCCATCAGGATATCGAGCAGCGCGAACCAGATCTCGTCGCGGCTTTCATTGTGGGGCGTCGCATGATCGCGGGCATCGAATGCCTCGCTCCAGTCGTCGGCATCGAGCTCGATCTCGTTCCAGTCCGTTTCCACCAGCAGCGTCTCGGTCGGAGGTTCCTCGTAAAACGCCACGGCCGGTTCTATGGCACTCACCATGGCCGTGGACGCCTTGAGCGCAGCTGTGTCCGGATCGCGCTCGACCCCAGCCGCGCGACCCTCGGGGACCAGATCCCGCAGCGTGCAGGTTGCCACACCCTCCTCGCCGAGGCTCGGCAGCACATCGGCGATGTAGTTGAGATAGGGCTGGTGCGGCCCGACCACCAGGACTCCTCCGCGATGGCCGTCCAGACGCGGATCGGAGTACAGCAGATAGGCCGCCCGATGCAGCGCGACGATCGTCTTGCCCGTGCCGGGGCCGCCCTCGACAATCAGGGCACCTTTCGAATCGGCCCGGATGATGGCATCCTGATCGGCCTGGATCGTGCTCAGCACATCGCGCATCTTCGGAGAGCGGACGGCGCCCAGGCTGGCGATGAAAGCCGACTGGTCGTCCAGGGCAGTGTTGCTCTCGAGCGCTTCGGCAGTGAACACCTCGTCCCAGTAATCACGGATGCGGCTGTCCCGCCATCGATAGCGGCGGCGACTGAGCAGGCCCATCGGCGCGGCATGAGTGGCAGCGAAGAAGGGCTCGGACGCAGGCGCCCGCCAGTCAATCAGCAACTGCTGCTCGTGATCGTCGCTCAGGCCGACGCGTCCGATATAGATCGGCCGTCGCGGGTTGTCAGCCCGAACCATTCGCCCCAGACAGATGTCGAGACCAAACCGCTGCAGGATCCTCAGCTGCGCCGATGCATGGCGGATCTGCGAGTCACGTTCCGAGGCGGCTCCTCCTTTGCCGCCGGGAGCCCTGCGAAGCTCGTCGAGTTGAGCCGACAGCTTCGCGGTTCGCTGCTTCAGACAAGCCGAGACTGCTGCGAAATGCTCGCGGTCAGCATCGATCAGGTCGGGATCGGCTTTGGCCGGATTGGACAGGGCAAAGGTGTCGAGAATTTCGGAGGTCATGGTGCTCCTTCCGGCGATGGCAGATGAGGCAGCCGCCATTGTGCGCCCAGATGGGGGCCTTGCGGCAAGCCCCCTGGTGGGCTATAACCTGGAAATGCAACGACGCGCATTTGTTGCCGGCCGAGCGACTAGCGTTGCCGCATGAGCCTCACGCTGGGAATGATCACCACAGACTCCGTGGATCCTCTACCACTCGCCCATTGGTGGGCAGACCGTCTTGGCGGGCAGATCATCCAAGAAAACGATGGCTGGTTCGTCATAGTCTCCACTCCGATTGGGATCCTGGCCTTCCAGAAGATCGACGACCCCACACCGGGAAAGAACCGCATTCACCTCGATCTCGGCACAGATACCGACCTGGAGACAACCGTCTGGGCTTTCTTGGATGCCGGAGCCAGCCTGGTCGGCGAACGCAACGAACAGGGATTCCGGTGGTTCACCCTTGCCGATCCGCAGGGCAACCAATTCTGCATCGCTCCGCAGGGCTGACCGCTTGGTTGCCTGGGGCAGTCAGCGATCCTTGCGCTTGGCCCTGGCCCGGACCTCAATGTGGATGGGGCTGCCCGTGAAGCCGAACTCCTCGCGCAGCCGGCGCTCGATGAAGCGGACGTACTGGGGATCCATCTGGCCCGAGGTGAACAGCGCGAACGTCGGCGGCGCGGTGTGCGCCTGCGTTCCGAACAGGATGCGCGGCTGCTTGCCGCCCCGCACCGGGTGCGGATGGGCCGCCACCACGCGTCCGAGGAAAGAATTGAGCTGACCCGTGGTGACCCGCGTCTCCCAACCGCGCAGCGACAACTCGATTGCCTTCGACAGTCTGTCGACATTGCGGCCGGTCAACGCCGAGATGTTGACCGACGGAGCCCACGCCCAGGCGTTCAGATCGCGCTCGATCTCGCGGTCGAGATAGCGCCGACGCTCCTCGTCGGTGAGGTCCCACTTGTTGTAGGCGATCACCATCGCCTTACCGGCCTGCTCCACCTGCGACAAGATCTTCAGATCCTGCTCGGCGACCGGTTCGGACGCATCGATCACCACGACGCAGCATTCGGCTCGTTCGATCGCCGCCTGGGTACGCAGCCACGCGTAGTACTCGCTGCCGCTGGCCTCCTTGACGCGCTTGCGGATCCCGGCGGTGTCGATCAACCGGTATTCCTGGCCGCCGATGCTCACCAGTTCGTCGACCGGATCGACAGTGGTCCCCGAGACGTCGGATACCACCGATCGGTTCGCTCCGGCCAGCTTGTTCAGCAGCGACGACTTGCCGACGTTGGGCTTCCCGACGATCGCCACCCGGCGCGGTCCCCCGACCTCGACCGGACGCAGCGCATCGCTGGACGGCAGCACCGCCAGCAGCGCGTCCAGCATGTCGCCGGTGCCGCGACCGTGCAACGCCGAAACCGGCCAAGGTTCGCCCAGCCCCAGATTCCACATGGTCGCTGCATCGGCCTCGGCGCGCTGATCGTCCACCTTGTTGGCTGCCAGCACCACCGGCTTGCGACTGCGCCGCAACACCTGGACGACGGCCTCGTCCTCGTCGGTGGTGCCGACCGTGGCGTCCACCACGAAGAGCACGGCATCGGCGAGTTGAATGGCGATCTCGGCCTGCTCAGCGATCTGCGCGGCCATGCCGGTGGCATCCGAGGCCCAACCGCCGGTATCGACGAGCACGAATTCGTGCCCGGCCCATTCGGCGTCGTAGCTCACCCGGTCCCGAGTGACCCCAGGGGTGTCCTGGACGACAGCCTCGCGTCGTCCCAAGATTCGGTTGACGAGGGTGGATTTGCCCACATTCGGCCGCCCGACCACCGCGACCACGGGACGTTCGGCGGGCAGTTCGCTATCAGCGGGTTCACTCACTCGCTCAACGCTACCCGACCGCGGTTGTCAGTGCGCTCGGGCGGGTTCGCGCAACTCTGCCGGTACCAGGCCGATGACCTTGTCGACGACCTGCTCAAGGGTCAGTTCGGTGGAGTCGATCAGCACCACACCAGCAGCCGGAGTCTCGAACTTGCTGGACGCCGAGTCGGCCGCGTCGCGCCCGACCACCTGCTCGGTGACGGTCTTGCGGTCGGCGGCACCGTTCAGTTCGGCTTCTCGCCGGGCGATCCGGCGAGCAGGATCGGCCTGGAGCAACACCCGCAGGTCGGCGTCAGGGGCGACAACCGTGGTGATGTCGCGTCCTTCGACGACGATGCGTCCGCTCGCGGCGATGATCGCCCGCATCCTCGCGTTGAGCGACCGACGGGCATCGCGGACCGCCGCATAGCCGGATACCATCCCGGAAACCTCGGGACGGTGCAGTCGTGCTGTGACATCGCGTCCGTCGAGGGCCACCGTGAATCCGGCCGGTGACGGGGTGATTTCCAGCGGCAGGTCACGCGCCGCAGCGACGACCGCATCGGTGTCGTCGGCGGCGATCCGGTGATCGGCACACCACACAGCCAACGCCCGGTACATCGACCCGGTGTCCAGGTAGGCGCACCCGAGCCTGGCCGCGACCTCGCGCGAGGTCGACGACTTGCCGGCCCCACTCGGTCCGTCCACGGCTATCACCAGTCCAGGTCGCCTGGCAGCGTTCACCACGAGTTCTCATCCTTTCCGGGCCCGAGCCCGACTCTCAGGAGCGCAATCCCCAACCATGTTCGCGGATCAGCTGCCGCAGTGCATCGGCGCGCTCGGGCGCCACATCGATCGACAGGTAGCCGGCCGGACGATCAGGATCGTGTTCGATCGACAGGTCCTCGATGTTCACGCCGTTGGTCGTGATGCTCGCGAACAGCTGGCCCAGCGCGCCGGGCGCGTCCGGGATCTCCACCACGACCGAGATCACCTCATCGGGGCGCTTGCCCCGTTTGCCGGGCAGTGCCCGGACACCCTCATTGCCGCGGGTGAGCAGATCGATGACGACTCGTGGATCATCCAGCGCACCGATCAGATGATCGAGATCGTCGCGCATCGCCACCAGCTGTTCGCGGATCGGGGCGGTGTTCGCCGACACGATCTGACGCCACATCGTCACATCGGACGCCGCGATCCGCGTCACATCGCGGACCCCCTGCCCGGCCAGCCGCAGGTCTTCGGACGGCACCTGCGCCAGCCGCGCGGCAGTCAGGCTGGCGACCAGCTGCGGGAAATGGCTCACCTCGGCGACCGCCCGGTCGTGCTCGGCCGCGTCCAGTTCACGGATGCGGGCCTGGCAGGTGAGCGCCAGCTGGCGGGTCCGCTCGACCGCCCAGTCCGGGTTCTCCGGACGTGCACTGATCACCCAGGTGCGGTCGACGAACAGCTCAGGGGCGGCGGTCAACGGGCCGGACTGATGCGAGCCGGCCATCGGGTGCCCACCGACGTAGCGCCGGAGATTGATGTGCAGCGCCTGCAGATCCGAGGTGATCCTGGCCTTCACCGATCCGACATCGGTGACCACCGCATTCGGGTACTTCTCCAGGCTGGCGGCGACGACCTGGGCGATCACCGCGGGCGGGGTGGCGACCACGACCAGCTTCACCTGTGCCGGATCGGGCGCCTCCAAGCGCCCGGCCCCTCGTCCAGCGGCAACGATCGCATGCGAGCGGTCGCGGTCCTTGAGATGGACGACCACGCCGGCCTCGCTCAGAGCACAACCGATGGACGCTCCCACCAGCCCGGTGCCGATGATCAGCGCCGGCGATATCTGTTCGATGCCCACCTCAGTCGTCGCTCAACAACTGGCCGAGTTCGGCAGATCCGATGCGGCGGAACGTGCGCAGCTGGGTGCGCGTCCGATCGAGTACCGCCACCTCCAGGGCGATGCCATCGGAGAAACCGGCGGAGGCGAGCCGGATGGCCTGCCCGAGTCCGGCGTCGGCAGCGAAGTCACGGGCGATCGCCGCGTGCAGAGTCTCGGCGGCGCCGCCGACCACGGTGAAGCCGGGCTCATCGGTGATCGTTCCGTCGAATCCGATCCGGAAGACCTGATCCTGCTGGGGGGCCGGGCCGAGTTCGGCCACGATGAGTTCGACCTCGAAAGGCTTGTCGACACCCGAGCTGAAGGTGGTCCCCAGCTGCTGGGCGTACTGGTTGGCCAGCCCGCGTCCGGTGACATCACGGCGATCATAGGAATAGCCGCGCAGGTCGGCGTACTGGATGCCGGCGATCCGCAGATTCTCGAACTCGTTGTAGCGTCCGACCGCGGCAAACCCGATCCGGTCGTAGATTTCCGACACCTTGTGCAGCGTGTGGCTGGGATTCTCCGCAACGAACGCGATGCCATCGCGATACTGCAGCACCACCACCGAGCGCCCACGGGAGATCCCCTTGCGGGCGAACTCCGCACGGTCCTTCATCTGCTGCTCGGGGGCAACATAGAACGGCAGACTCACAGCATCTCCAGCACTCGGGTGGTGATCTCGGCGACCTGGTCGCTGCTGAGCTGGCGCACTCCGCCGGCGCTGGCACTCATCACGACCGGGAAAATACTGCGGGCCAGGTCGGGCCCGCCGGTGGCCGAGTCGTCATCGGCCGCGTCGTACAGTGAGCGGATCGCAGCGGCGATCGCGGCGTCCTCGCCGAGCCCCGGACGATGGGTCTTCTTCAGCGAGCCCCGCGCGAATGCCGCGCCCGATCCGATGGCGTGGAAGCCGGTCTCCTCGTAGCGTCCGCCGGTGGCGTCATAGCTGAAGATGCGGCCTTGCCTACGCTGGATATCCCAACCGGCCAGCATCGGGATCACGGCCAGACCAGCCATCGCCTGGTCAAGATTGCCGCGCACCAGGGCGCCGAGCCGGTTGGCCTTGCCGTCCAGGCTCAGCGGAAGACCCTCGACCTTCTCGTAGTGCTGCAGCTCCACCTGGAACAGTCGCACGAGCTCGATCGCGATACCCGCAACACCGGCAATCCCGATGATCGAGTACTCGTCGGCACCGAAGACCTTCTCGATGTCGCGCTGGGCGATCAGGTTGCCCATGGTGGCCCGGCGATCGCCGGCCATCACAACCCCACCGTCGAAGGCCGCGGCAACGATCGTGGTGCCGTGCGGGGCCAAGTCCGTACCCAGGCCGCCGGACCGAGGCAACGCTTCGGGGGCAACGCGCTCGGCGAAGCGTGTGAACGAACTGGTCAGCTCGAAGGTCCCGGAGTTCTCCATGATTGAGAAAGCCTACCCCGAGGCGGCCCCGCCGCCCGATTCCTGCCCACGGCGATGGCTATACGATGTCGCTAGCGGCACACAGCGGTGCCCGGACGAACGAAGGTGAGAAACACATGAGTTTCGTTGACAAGACCGGCCTGTTGGCCGGTAGCGAATTGGAACTCCTGGGTGATGGCTCGGTACTGGCCGAATGGGCGGAGGGCCCCGTCTGGCTCCCGGAGCAGGCGGCTCTGCGCTACAGCGACATTCCCGGCAACCGCATCCTGCAGTGGAGTGCTGCCACCGGCCTGGTCAGCGTCTACCGCGAAGGTGTCGAGTTCACCAACGGACGCACCACCGGCCTGGAGGGCGAGGTCATCCAGTGCTCGCACGGCAACCGCTGGGTCGAGGTCGACCGCGGCGACGAACCGGCGCCGCTGGTCAGCGACTGGCACGGCCGCCGGTTCAACTCCCCCAATGATGTCATCGTGAAGTCCGACGGGACCATCTGGTTCTCCGACCCTTCCTACGGCATCTTCCGCGGCAGGGAAGGCCATCCCGGCCGGCTCGAGTACCGCGATCACTGGGTCTTCCGGCTCGATCCGGTCACCTGCGAATGCGAACCGGTGATCATGGATGTCGAGATGCCCAACGGCCTGGCTTTCTCACCCGACGAGTCGCTGCTGTACTCCTCGGACAATTCGATCGATCTGCCGAGCGAGGAGCCGAATCCTGACGGCACCCACGCGATTCGCGTCTACAAGGTGATCGACGGACGCCTGTGCAAGGGCGGACGAGACTTCGTCATCGTCCAGGACGGCATCGCCGATGGCATCAGAGTCGACGAACTGGGCAATGTCTGGAGTGCGGAGTTCAGCGGCGTCCATGTGTACAGCCCCGGCGGCGAAGAGATCGCCTACATTCCCTCAGCTGAGGGTCACGTGGGGAACCTCTGCTTCGGCGGAGACGACGGTACCGACCTGTTCGTCTTGTGCACCACGCAGGCCTACCGGCTGCCCACCACCGTGCGTGACGCCTCGCATGTGCTGCGGGCCCGGCTCTGACCGCAACTGCCGCGACTCGCCCGCCCGCTAACAGATCTCGACAAGCAGCTTTGTTACGCTGAGGCACGTCAGATGCTGCTTCAGCGTTGCTGGCTGAGGAAGATCGGGGGATCACAGATGAGCGCTCGGGCTGCTGGACCAGGCCGTGCCCCGGGAGCCCCATTGGTGGGCGTCCTCGCACTAGCGCTGCTCGCCGGCTGCTCCGAGCCCCCTGCGGTCGAGGGATGGACGCCACCGGGCTGGCACGATCACGCGGGTGTGCGGCTGGCTGCATCCGATACCGATACGGCCGCAGCGCTGAACGACCTGGGGTTCATCCGCATGCGGATCCGCAATGATGCCGCCGGATACCAGGCCCGGTATGTCCAGATCGCCGGCGCGGGCGAGTTCAACAAGCGCGTTGATGCGATGATCCGCGCACCACTGGCTCAGCTCTCGTTCACACCGGAGGCCTTCCCGTCGGGTTCCGGTCTGGCCGATCGTGGCTGTCTACCCGGTTCCGCCGGCTGGGATGCCGACCGGGTGCTGACCGACCCGGCGACCGGTCCCGCCAATGCGACAGGCACCGCGATCACCTGCGAGGTCATTGCCGCCTTCGGTTCGATCGTCGGGGTGACCATGCGCACGGTCACCGGCACCGCCGGCACTGTGACCGCCGATCAGAAGACGACGCTGTATGCCGACGTCGCCGGCGGCACCGTGACCGATGCGGCGGCTTTCTGGAAGCCGGACGCAGCCTCCGACGTGTGGACCAGGACCGTCGAGCAGCTTCGTCGCCAGGCCGGTGGCCTGAGCAGCGCCCCGATCGCGCCACCATCGGACGAGCAGACGGCACTGGCGGCGCAGGCTCTCGCCGATGTCCGGGAACGGGACGACGGCACGGCCACCATCACCCTTCCGCCCGGTATCGCCTCCCCCGAACTCGCCGGGCTGGGTCTCGATCAAACCACCGCCGCCACCAGCATCGAAGCCGATTCGGACCTGCTCGCCGGATGGCAGACCGACGCCGCGGCTGCGCTCGAGAACCAGCGCAACACCCCCTTCGCCGGTTTGCCGGCCTGGAACGCGAGCCTGCCGGTCGACTGCTCATTGCACACCTGCGTCGCCGTGACCTATGACGACGGTCCCGGCCCCTACACCAAGGACCTGCTGAAGACACTCCTGGCCGCACAAGCCGGCGCCACCTTCTTCATGCAGGGCAAGAACATCACGGGCAACACCGACATCGTGCGGGCCGTCGCCGCCGACGGCCACGACATCGGCAGCCACACCATGACCCATCCCGATCTCACCAAGGTCGGGCCCGACAAGGACCGCGCCGAAGTCGTTGGCTGCGCCGATCTCATCGCGGGAATCACGGGTGAACCCGTCACCTTCTTCCGCCCACCGTACGGTGCGGTCAACGATGCCGTGCTGGCCGCCATCGGCAAACCGGCGATCCTCTGGTCGATCGACACCAACGATTGGCAGGGGCCTGGCCGCGCCGCGCTGATTCAGCGTTCGGTGCCGGTATCGAAACCCGGCGACATCATCTTGTTCCACGACACCCACCGGGATTCGGTCACCGCAGCCAGTGATGTCATGGCAGGTCTCCAGGACCGCGGCTTCACCCCCGTGACGCTGACGCAGTTGTTCGGCGGCAAGATACCGCCGGGCAAGGTGACCCGCCGATGAGTACGGGCCGCCGCAAGTCCCCCAGACGCTTGAGCCGGGCGGGCAGGCTGATCCGCACGGTTGTGCTGGTGCTCATCGCGACCGGGGTTGGCTACGCTGTGACCCTCGGCCCGCTGCACGCGGCCCGGGCCAAGGCGGAGATCTCCGATGGCATCCAGGCCATTGAGATCGCCGACGGTGTCACCATCACGCCGGCGCAGCACTGGCTGGCCGAGCCACTCGTGCACGACCTCCTCCGGATCCCGGTGCTGCCGGATCTGCGATCGCCACGGGTCTACCTCGGCGGTCATGCCGGTTTGCTGCTGCGTTCTCCCGATCGTGTGCTCGCCGTCGAGATCGAGTCATCCGGACCAGGTGCCGAGCCCGAAGCCGAGGCGCTTCTACGCCAGAAGGCTTCCGCCATCATCGGTGCCGGCGCTGAGCTGCCCGCGGTGCGCACCGAGACGCTGGCCTCCGGCCACACCGTGTGGCATCTGGACGATGTCTTCGCAGTGCTCGCGGTGGTCGATCGCGGCGGCACTCTGGTGACCGTGACCGCCGAACGCCCCGACGGCGAGTCGATCGAGGCCTACCGACCTGCCATCGGCCAGCTTCTGGAGACCGTGCACTAGGCGCGGCTTAGCCGAGTTCGCTCGCCCGGGTCCGGTTGGCCTCCAGATGTTCGGGACGCACATTGCGCGGGATCGGGCCGACGTAGTCGGGCCCGTATGCTCCCGGCGCCGGGCGACGCTTGCGCAGCGGAGCGATCACCCCCGGAGCCATCCGCCGGGTCATCACCAGGAAGCCGGTGTGCGCGGTGGTGGCGTGCCCGGGCCGGATCGCCAGGCCCTCGGCGTGCCAGTCGCGCACCATGACCTCGGACGCGGTCGGCTCGGTGAACCCACCATCGGCGCGCAGGGTGTCCATCACTCGTCCCATCTGGGTGGTGGTGGCCACGTAGCAGCACAGAATCCCGCCCGGCTCGAGCACGCCGGCGACTGCTTCCAGGCAGTCCCAGGGTGCGAGCATGTCGAGAATCGCGCGATCGATCGGTTCGTCCTCGATGACCTCGGCCAGGTCGCCGAGACTCAGCGTCCACGACGGGTGCGGGCCGCCGACGAACTGTTCGACATTGGCCCGCGCCACCTCGGCGAACTCGGCTCGCCGCTCGTAGCTGTGCAGCTGCCCGGTCGGGCCGATCGCGCGCAGCAGCGCCAGGCTGAGGGCACCAGAACCGACCCCGGCCTCCAGCACGCGGGCACCAGGGAAGATGTCGGCGCGCATCAGGATCTGCGCGGCGTCCTTGGGGTAGATCACCGCTGCCTCGCGCGGCATCGAGACCATGTATTCGTTCAGCAAAGGCCGGAAGACCAGGTATTGCAGGCCACCGACCGTGGTGACCACCACACCTTCGGGCTGCCCGATGATGTCGTCGTGCGCCAGCCCGCCCTTGGTGGTGTGAAAGGTCTTGCCCGCCTCCAGCAGCAGCGACTTGCGGTGTCCCTTGGCGTCGGTGAGCGAGACCCACTCGCCGGCGCGCAGCGGCCCGGTGTGGACGCCGGAATAGGCCGCCGGGTCGAGTTCACTCATCCGCTACTTCCTTCAGTTCGTGCCAGATCCGGGCCAGGTCGTTGACTGTGAGTCCGGCCAGCGTCGGGATCAGCAACTGGCCGGGGTGTTCGTCCAGGTCTTGCATGCACGGCACCGCGATGACCGCCGCCCCGGCCGCGCGTCCTGCCGCGGTGCCGTAGATCGAGTCCTCCACCACGATGCAGTCGTCCGCGGCTGCCCCCAGACGCTCGGCCGCCAGCAGATAGCTGTCCGGGGCGGGCTTGCTGCGAGGCATCTCGTCACCGGCGATCACCACGTCGAAGATGCCATCGGGCACCTTGGCCAGTGCCGCGTCGATCATGTCGCGCGGGCTGGCCGAGACCAGCGCCATCGGCACGCCCTTGGCGTGCAACTCGATCAGCAGCTCGCGGGCACCGGGAAGCCAGGGCAGCGGCTCTTCGTTGATCCGCTGGATCACTCCGTCGACGATCTGCTGCCACAGTTCCGGACCCTCGATCTGCGGAGGCTCACCGTGTACTGCTTCGTGGGCATCGAACAGCGCCCGAATCGACACCGCCGCGGATACCCCGCACAGCTTGACGGCCTGCTCGTAGGCATACGGCACCCCGTAGGAGGCCATGACCTCGATCTGGGAGGCGATCCACACCGGCTCGGTGTTGGCCACCGTCCCATCGAAGTCCCACAGTACGGCTCTTGGTCTGGTCTGGCTTTGCACTGGCCCATTGTCGCAGCCAGGCCGGGCAGCACCCAATCCAGGCTGTGGCCCATGGTTGGCAGCTGACCGGCACATCGGCGCTGATCTTCGGAAATACTGGGGGCGTCACCATCCACCCCATGAGTGAAGGGATTGTCCCCATGAGCAGTAGCGATCCGTCGACTGTTCCCGCACCTCAACCGCCGCCCGACCCGGCCGAACGCAGAGCCGACGAGAGCATCGGCAGCGCCGCCCAGGTACCACCGCCGGGACCGGCACCGCAGACCGGCGCTCCGATAGCTCGAGCGCCGCAGCCGGGTGCCCAGCCCGTTCGGTTGCCCGCACCGCAGTCGAGCTTCAAGCAGCCGTTCGCGAAGGGTTTCGGCGCCGGTCTGGGTCTCACCGTCGGCGCGGGAGCAGTCGCCCTCGTCCTGACCGTCGTGAGTCTGCTGGGCATGGGCTTGATCTCACGCACGCTCGGCAACGTGGCCACCAGCGCCCAGAACAGCCTGAGTCACGTCTGGGGACCGGCCAATGCCTCGAACACGCTGCTGGCCATCAACATCTCGGGAGTCATCGACAACACCGGGAGCGCAACGCTGTACAGCTCGGCCACCTACGGTTATGAGATCGCCGACCAGCTGGACGCCCTGAAGGCCGACGACTACGCCGGCGTGGTCTTGTTGATGGACACCCCCGGCGGCAGCATCAGTGGTTCTCGGGCGATCGCCGACGCGATCGTCCGCTACCAGGAGCGCACCGGCAAGAAGGTGGTCGCCTATGTGCAGGCGATGGCCGCGTCCGGCGGTATGTACGCGATGGCTCCGGCTGACCTGATCATTTCCGATCACGGGACGCTCATCGGCAGCATCGGTGTGATCATGGGCCCGTTCGAGTACTACCGGGACGTGACCGGACTCACCGGCAACATCCTCACCTCCGGTGTCATCACCACCGGCGGTATCACCCATGAGTACCTCACTCAGGGCACCGGCAAGGACTTCGGCAATCCGTTCCGTGAGATGAGCGAGCAGGAGCGGGCCACCTACACCAACGGAATCGGGATCGAATACCAGGCGTTCGTCGACTATGTCGCACAGCACCGCGGCATTCCCGCAGACCGCATCGTCAACGAGTTGGGCGCGTACCTGTTCGACCCGCAGACAGCCATCGACAAGGGCCTGGTGGACGAGATCATGGGCCGTCCGGATGGGTTCTTGCGTGCCGCCGAGGTCAGCGGTGTGGACCCGTCCGACACCAAGGTGGTCTCCCCCGCAATGCCGGGCGGACTGGCCCAGTTGTTCGGAGCCCAAGCCCGGGTGTACGGCCACAATGTGCCGCTGAGTACAGCCGATGGCAGCACACCCACGAGTTCGATCTGCGTGGGAACACCGACAGTGCTGGCGTTCGCCGGTGATTTTGCCGCCGTCTGCGGCAGCTGAGCGCACGGGCTCTCTGCTAGCTCTGCACGCGGGATCGCGTCGTGCGTCCTGGGATTGACGACAGATCGTGGACGAAATGTCCAGGCTGTTCTGGCATCCGGACCGTCTCAGATCGTCGCCGGCCACCAGTAGTCTTCCCATCACAATCACACGAAGCAAGGAGAACGACGTGTCCACAGCAGAGGTTGAGCGCCTGCTCGTTGCCGGAGGTGCCGACTGCGGATTCGCTATGACCAGGTCGACACGATGGAGAACTTCGTGGCACTCGCCGGCTCGGAGGGGTATGACTTCACGGTTGACGAACTCAAGCAGGTGCTTCGCGAGGCCGGTGATTCTTTCGAGTCGCAAGGCAATCCGAGGGCCCGTCAGATCTGGTGGAGTTGAGCTGATCTTCCCAAGGCAACGCTGAGTTCGGTCGACGGCGCACACCGACGAGTTCGATCTGTGCGGGGAGGCCGCCTTTCGGCGGCGGTTGGGCCGGCCGGGTGGCCGGTCATCGCCTAGACTCCGACGATGACCCACAGCCCGCAACCTCGGCTGGACATCGCTGCCGTTCAGCGCAGGACGGTCCGGACGCTGGCTGCTGCGCAGGTCTTCTCCGGGTTGAGCGCGGGCTCGACACTCACGCTCGGGTCGATCCTCGCGGTGCAGTTCGCGGGCGCGGAGGTCTGGGCCGGCATGAGCAACACCGCCATGACCCTCGGTACCGCCTGCACCGCTGTCCCGCTGTCACGTCTGGCCTTGCGTGCCGGCCGGCGGATCGCGCTGGCGAGTGGACTGTGCGGCGCGATCGTCGGCACCGTGCTGATGGTCTGCGCCGTGATCGTCCACTCATTTCCGGTCCTGGTGCTGGGTTGTTTCGGCGTGGGCGTGGCGAATGCGGTGAATCTGCAAGCCCGCTTCGCTGTCACGGATCTGGCGCAGCCGGAGCGCCGCGGCCGCGATCTGTCGTTGGTCGTGTGGGCCATCACCATCGGCGCTGTCTTCGGTCCGAACCTGGTCGCCCCCGGCGCTGTGGTTGCCGCTGCGCTCGGGTTGCCGTCCAGCGCCGGGGCATTTCTAATTTCTGCGGCCGGGATGATCATCGGATGCGCGATCATCTGGTGGGGGCTGCGTCCTGATCCCCTGCTGGTGCGGGCCGGACTTGATGCGGGCGGCGATCTGATCCGCGGTGGTGCCGATGCGTCATCCGCCAGTGGCTGGGCCGTGGTCCGTCGCTATCCCGCAGCGGGCGCCGTGATGGTCGTCATGGCCGGCGCGCACGCCGCCATGGTGGCAGTGATGACGATGACACCGGTGCATCTGCACCACGAGTCAGCGGCCGGCGCAGCTGAGGCGGGGACGATCGGGCTCATCGGGTTGACGATCAGCCTGCATATCGCCGGCATGTTCGCCTTCTCTCCGATCATGGGCTGGCTGACCGACCGCTACGGTGCCTGGCGCACGGCGCTGGGCGGCCTGACGGCTCTGCTCGTTGCCACCGGTGGTGCAGCCGCCTTCAGTCATCACACGCTGCTGGTCATCAGCTGCCTGGTCCTGCTGGGCGTGGGCTGGTCCGCGGCCACGGTGGCCGGCTCCACTCTGCTGGTGGAGACGCTGCCGGCGGAGCACCGTGTTGCGGCTCAGGGTTTCAGCGACGCCGTAATGTCGTTCGCCGCGGCAGCGGCCGCGCTGGCCGGCGGCCCGGTCATGGCCGTTGCCGGTTTTCCTGGCGTTGCGGTGGTGGCTGCGGCCGTTTCCTTGCTCGCGGTGGGAGTCGCCGCTCGTTTCGCCGCACGCTGAGCCGGTTTCGAGCCCGGGTGGCTCCCGATCCGAAGCCAAACATCAAACTTGGGTAGGGTTGTCCCCCACTGTGGGCGATAACCCTACCCAAGTTGCCTGACTGCTGGTCAGTGACTGGCGCGCGGCACCCCGAAGGTCTGGGAGACTCGCTGGTATTTGACTGCCGGGCCCAGGACCATGCCATCACCCAGCTGTTCGACCATGCTGCGCTGTATCTCCTGCCAGGGCGTCTGGGACGCGGGGAACGAGAACCCGCCGGCCGCATCGAGCGCTCGCCGGCGCTCGGCCAGTTCTTCGTCCGGAACCAGGACATCGGCAGTGCAGCTGTTGAGGTCGATGCGTACGGTGTCGCCGGTCTGCAAGATGGCGAGCCCGCCGCCGGCCGCGGCCTCGGGTGAGGCATTGAGTATTGAAGGCGAACCGGAGGTACCCGACTGGCGGCCGTCTCCGATGCATGGCAGCGAATGCACGCCACGTTTGATCAGCTCGGCAGGCGGTTGCATGTTCACCACTTCCGCCGCACCGGGGAAACCGATGGGTCCAGCTCCGCGGATGAACAGCAGGCAGTTCTCGTCGATCATCAGTTCCGGATCATCGATTCGCGCGTGATAGTCCTCCGGACCATCGAAGACGATCGCCCTGCCCTGGAGCACGTTCGGCTCTGCCGGGTCCGACAGATAGCGCTCCCGGAACTCGTCGGAGATCACGCTGGTCTTCATCACTGCGCTGTCGAACAGATTCCCGTGCAGCACCAGGAAACCGGCATTGTCGACCAGCGGTGCGTCGTAGCGGGCGATCACATCGCGATCCGTCGCGGCGGCTGTACGGCAGTTCTCACCGATGGTGGCGCCGTTCACAGTCAGCGCCTCGGTATGAATGAGGCCGTGCTCCATCAGCTCATGCACCACCGCGGGCACCCCGCCGGCGCGGAAGAACTCCTCGCCGAGGTATTCACCGGCCGGCTGCATGTTGAGCAGCAGGGGAACCTCGTGTCCGATGCGCTGCCACTCGTCCAGCGGCAGCTCCACGCCGATGTGCTGGGCGATCGCACCGATGTGGATGGGTGCGTTCGACGATCCGCCGATCGCAGAGTTCACCACGATCGCGTTCTCGAACGCCTCGCGCGTCAAGATGTCCGACGGCTTGAGATCCTCGGCGACCATCTCCACGATCCGGCGCCCCGTCTGGTAGGCCATGCGGGCGCGCTCCCGGTACGGTGCCGGAATAGCCGCGCAGCCGGGCAGACTCATGCCGAGCGCCTCGGCCAACGCGTTCATCGTGGAGGCGGTACCCATCGTGTTGCAGTGCCCTGGCGACGGTGCAGCAGAGGCGACCAGCTCGACGTAGGTCTCCTCGTCGATCTCGCCGGCGGCGAACAGCTCGCGTGCCTTCCACACGATCGTGCCCGATCCGGTGCGTTCGCCCTTGTACCAGCCGTTCAGCATGGGCCCACCCGACAACACGATGGCCGGGATGTTCACGGTGGCCGCAGCCATCAGGCAGGCCGGCATCGTCTTGTCGCATCCGGTAGTCAGCACGACGGCGTCGAGCGGGTAGCCGTAGAGCACTTCGACCAATCCGAGATAGGCAAGATTGCGGTCCAGCGCAGGCGCGGGACGCTTGGCGCTCTCCTGCAGCGGGTGCACCGGAAACTCCAGCGCGATCCCGCCCATCTCGCGGATACCCTCCCGCGTCCGCTCGGCCAATTCCAGATGATGCCTGTTGCAGGGCACCAGGTCAGAACCCGTCTGGGCGATGCCGATGATCGGACGACCGGACTGCAGCTCCTCACGGGTCAGTCCCCAGTTCATGTAGCGCTCGATGTGCAGCGCCGACATATCCAGATTGCCCGGATCGTCGAACCAGGCTTGACTACGTAATCTGCGCTGACGATCAGTCATGGTGAGCATTCCGTTCGGTGACGTGCCTGCGGGCGGACGCGACAGCGCTGCTCGCCCGGGTTAACCCTGACGAATCTAGCGCACTCCGAAATACTTCGCCTCGGGGTGATGGACGATCAGCGCGTCGGTCGACTGCTCGGGATGCAGTTGATACTCCTCCGACAGCTCAACGCCGATCCGGGCAGGCTCCAGCAGACCGCACAGCGGCCCGCGCAACTCCAGATCCGGGCAGGCCGGGTAGCCGAAGCTGTAACGGCTGCCCCGGTAGGCCTGATCATCGATCTGAGCGGCGATGTCGCCGTCGTCGGACGCGAACCCGAGTTCGCTGCGCACCCGCTGGTGCCACAGTTCGGCCAGCGCCTCGGCCAGCTGCACCGACAGGCCGTGCAACTCCAGGTACTCACGGTAGTTGTCGGACTCGAACAGCCGCTGAGTCTCCTCCGAGACCCGGTTGCCCATCGTCACCAGCTGCAACGCCAACACGTCCGGCCCCAGCTCGGCGGCCTCGTCCGCATCTCGGAAGAAGTCGGCGATGCACAGCCGCCGATCGCGCGGCTGCCGCGGGAACGTGAAGCGGGTCTTCTCGGTCGTCGGGTCGTCCGGATCGAGCACCACCAGATCGTTGCCCTGCGAATAGCAGGGGAAATAGCCGTAGACCACGGCGAACTCGCTCAGTCCCTCCGCCAGGATCAGGTCGAGCAACGCCCGCAACCGGGGTCGCCCCTCCGACTCGATGAGTTCAGCAACCGTGGCGCCGCCACGGACCGCGTGCAGGCCCCAGCGTCCGACGAACAGTGCCTTCTCGTCGAGGAAACCGACCACGTCATTCAGCTGGATGCCCTTGACCACCCGACTGCCCCAGAACGGCGGGGCCGGTACGTCGATGCGCCGTGCCACATCCGAGCGCACCGTGACATCGTCCAAGGGCGGCAGTTCATCGTCGTTCTTGCGTGGCTTCACCCGGCGTTCACGCACCGGCGGCAACTCGACTCCCGGCTCACCGCGTTTGATGGCCATCAGGGTATCCATGAGGTTCAGGCCCTCAAAGGCGTCCTTCGCGTACCGGACGGTGCCCTCATACAGCGCGGCCAGATCCTGGTCGACAAATGGCCTGGTCAGCGCCGCACCGCCGAGAATCACCGGAAGCTTGCGGGCCAGCCCGCGGTCGTTGAGCTCGAGCAGGTTGTCCTTCATCACCAGGGTCGACTTCACCAGCAGCCCGGACATGCCGATCACATCGGCATGGTGCTGCTCAGCGGCTTCGACGATGGCCGACACCGGCTGCTTGATGCCCAGGTTGACCACGGTGTAACCGTTGTTCGAGACGATGATGTCGACCAGGTTCTTGCCGATGTCATGGACATCGCCCTTGACGGTTGCCAATACCAAGGTGCCCTTGCCCGCACCGGCCTGCGAGGCATCCATGTGAGGCTCCAGATAGGCGACCGCCTTCTTCATCGTCTCCGCGCTCTGCAGCACGAACGGCAGCTGCATCTGACCCGAGCCGAAGAGCTCACCGACCGTCTTCATTCCGGCGAGCAGGTCGTCGTTGATGATGTCCAGAGCCGGTTTGGTCGCCAAGGCTTCGTCGAGGTCGGCGTCCAGGCCCTTGTCATTGCCGTCGACAATGCGCCTGGCCAAGCGCTCCGACAGCGACAACGTGGCCAGCTCGGCCTCCCGCTGCTCTCGCAACGAAGCCGCGGTGACGCCTTCGAAAAGATCCAGGAAAGTGGACAGCGGATCGTAGTTCTCGCTGCGCCGGTCATAGATCAGGTCGAGTGCGGTCTGATAACGCTCATCCGGGATGCGGTCGGTCGGCATGATCTTCGCGACGCTGACGATCGCGGAATCGAGCCCGGCTTTGACACACTCGTCGAGGAAGACGCTGTTCAGCACCACGCGCGCTGCCGGGTTCAGACCGAAGCTGATATTGGAAACCCCGAGCGTGGTCCCCACCCTCGGATGCGCGGCCTTGAGCCGGCGGATCGCCTCGATGGTGGCCAGTCCGTCGCGCCGGGTCTCCTCCTGGCCGGTGGCGATGGGGAAGGTGAGGCAGTCGACAAGGATGTCGCCCTCATCGATGCCCCAGTCGTTGGTGAGCGTAGCTATGAGCCGCTCGGCGACTTGCACCTTCCATTCGGTGGTGCGGGCCTGGCCCTGCTCGTCGATGGTCAACGCCACGACCGCGGCGCCATGCTCCTTGACCAGCGGCATCACCCGCTGGAAGCGGGAGTTCGGGCCGTCGCCGTCTTCGAAGTTGACCGAGTTGATGATGGCCCGGCCCGGAAGATGATTGAGACCGGCTTCGATCACGGCGGGCTCGGTCGAGTCGAGCATCACCGGCAAGGTCACCGCGCCGGCGAACCTGGACGCGAGTTCGACCATGTCCTCGGCCCCGTCGCGTCCGACATAGTCGACACACAGATCGACGACGTGTGCCCCGGAACGGGACTGGTCGCGTCCGATCTGGACGCACTCGTCCCAGTTGCCCGCGAGCATCGCCTCGCGGAAGGCCTTCGAACCGTTCGCGTTGGTGCGCTCCCCGATCGCCAGATAGCTGGTGTCTTGTTTCAGCGCGACATCGGAATACAGCGAGGCCACCGCGTTGATCACCTGGGGGGTGCGCTGCTTGACCGGGCGCTGCGGGCCGATGGCCTCAACGAGCTGACGGATGTGTTCGGGGGTGGTGCCGCAGCATCCGCCCACCAGGGCCAGGCCGCACTCGTCGACGTAGTCGTCCAAGGCACAAGCCAGTTCGTCCGGCTGCAGCGGATAGCGCGCACCCTCGGCGGTCAACTCGGGCAGACCGGCGTTGGGCATCGCCGACAGGCCGATACCCGCATGGCGCGCGAGATAGCGCAGATGCTCACCCATCTCGGCTGGACCGGTCGCGCAGTTGAGTCCCAGAATGTCGATGCCCAACGGCGCGAGGGTTGCCAGCGCGGCGCCGATCTCGCTGCCCAGCAGCATCGACCCGGTGGTCTCGACGGTGATCGACACGAAGATCGGCAGGTCGTCGGCACCGGATGCCGCGCGGGCCCGCTTGGCGCCGATCACCGCGGCCTTGGCCTGTTGCAGGTCTTGGCAGGTCTCGATCTGGACTGCATCGATGCCGCCGCGGATCATGGCCTCGACCTGCGTCTGGTAGGCATCACGCAAGGTGACCGCCTCGATATGGCCCAGGGTGGGCAGTTTGGTGCCGGGCCCAACACTGCCGAGCACGAAACGTGGCCGATCGTCCGTGCTGAACTCGTCGGCCACCTGCCGGGCGATCCGGGCGCCCGCCTCGGCCAACTCCGCGATCTGATCGCTGATGCCGTACTCGTTCAGAGCCGCGTAGTTGGCGCCGAAGGTGTTGGTCTCGACGCAGTCACTGCCGACGCCGAAGTAGGCGCGGTGAATGTCGGCCACCACATCGGGACGCGAGCGGTTGAGTACCTCGTTGCAGCCCTCGTAGCCCTCGAAGTCCTCGAGTGAGAGATCAAAACCTTGCAGCATGGTGCCCATGGCTCCGTCGGCAACCAGCACACGGCGGAACAGGTGATCTCGAATGGCAGCAGGCACGTCGCCAAGGATAGCGACGATATGCTGCCCTGCGGCCGGATGCCCAGGCGGCTTTCGCGGTGGGCAGATCCCGGGGCAGGGCTAGGGTTGATCTATGGCAGGACGCGGACAGTACACCCGGCCGGTGGTCGTGGTGGCATTCGAAGGCTGGAACGACGCTGCGGACGCGGCGACGGCAGTCGTCGAGCACCTGGCTGAGACATATCCGACCGAGATCGTCTTCGAGATCGATTCGGACGACTACTACGACTATCAGATCGTCCGCCCCCGGGTGGTCGAGACCGATGACGGACGCGAGGTCGTGTGGCCGTCGGCGTCGGTGCGGGTGGCTCACCTGCCCGAGCGTGATGTGCTGCTGGTGTCGGGGCCCGAGCCCAATCTGCACTGGCAGCGATTCTGCAGCACGCTGGTTTCGGCGTTCCGCAGTTTCGAGCCCGAGATGGTCATCCTGCTGGGTGCGATGCTGACCGATTCGCCGCATTCGCGTCCGCTGCCGGTGACCGGCAACACCTCGGACACCGGCTTGGCGAAGTCGCTGGGGCTGGAACCGTCGGGCTATGAAGGTCCGACCGGGATCACCGGGGTGCTCGGGGACGCCTGCCACCGCGCCGGGCTGCGGGAGGTTTCGCTGTGGGCCTCGGTTCCGCACTATGTGGCCGCTCCCCCGAACCCGAAGGCGACGCTGGCGCTGCTGGCCAGGCTCGAGGACCTGCTGGACGTGGCGCTGCGGCTGGACGACCTGCCCGAACTGGCGCGTGCCTGGCAGCGTGGGGTCGACGAGCTGGCCGCCGAGGACACCGAGATCAGCGAGTACATCGAGTCGTTGGAGGCTCAGCAGGACGAGACCGGACTGCCGCAAGCCACCGGTGATTCGATCGCCCGGGAATTCGAACGCTATCTGCGCCGGCGCGGAACTGATGGGCCCGGCCCGCAGTCATAGCAGGACCAGCAGCAGACCCACCAAGAATGAGGCGGCATTCGCGGTGAACGCGATCAGCAGGCACCACCAATGGCTGTGCGTGCCCCGAGATATGCCCGCCCGCGCGGCGGCCCACCAGTAGATGCCGCCCGCCTCGACTAGGACGATGAGTGCCTCGGCGACCGCGGTTCCGGCTGGGAACACCGGATTGACCAGCCACAAGATCGGATGAGTGAGCTGTAGCGCCCACGCCATGGCGGCGAGGTCGAGTAGTGGGCGGGCGGCCGTCGAGCGCCAGTGCAGGCCCCGGACCATGGCCATGATGATGGGTATCTCGACAGCACAGGTGATCAGGTAGGCGACCAACCAGTGCTGCATTCGCCGATCCTAGTCATCGCGCGGCTAGCCTGAGAGCATGGGCGACGAGCACACGGCTATTGAAACGCGACCGCCCAGGCGAACCAGACGGATATCGGTTACGGCGATCCTTGATGAGTTCTTCTTCGTCTATGCCGGCCTAGCAGCAATCTGGTTGGCCTGGCTGCTGCTCACCGAGAGCTTCAAACTCGGCTGGCTGGGCATTGCCTTCTTTCTGGTCTTCTGGGTGATGCTCGCCTACCTGGCGTTGCCCAGGCTGCACCGGATCTTCACTGCGATCTATGTGCCCGACTATTTCATCGGCCGTACCCGCACCAGTGACGGCCTGCTCGGCGACCCGGTGAATCTCGCGGTCCGCGGCAGCGACGCACAGCTGCGCGAGGCCATGGCTCGGGCCGGTTGGACGTTGGCCGACCCGGTCACCATGGGTTCGGCGTGGAAGATCGTTACCTCCACCATCGCACGGCGCAGCTATGATCGGGCGCCGGTGAGTCCGCTGTTGCTGTTCGGGCGCGTCCAGGACATGGCCTATCAGCAGGAGGTTGCCGGCAACCCCGCGAAGCGCCATCATGTCCGCTTCTGGCGGACGCCCGATGACTGGCTGCTGCCCGGTGGCACGCGCGTCGACTGGCTCGCTGCCGGTACCTTCGACCGGGCCGTCGGGTTTTCGCTGTTCACCTTGCAGATCACCCACAAGATCGATGCCGACATCGACGTGGAGCGTGATCACGTCGTGGCCACGGTGATGGCCGCCAATGACGCGGCAACCGTCGAGACGCTGGTCGATTTCTCCGCCGGATATCACTCCCGCAACGGCGGCGGCGACAGCATCCAGACCGATGGCGATCTGCCCATCCTCGACCTCCGCAAGCTTCACGCGATAGGGGACGGCTCGTGACCAACGCACCTGACAAGCGCTATGCCACCGAACCTGCGGTGAGCCTCTTCGAGGCAGACGCGCCGACGGCCAGACCCAAACAGCGTCCCAGCGCGCTGACGATCGGCGCGCTGCTGTCGGTCTTGCGGGCGATCGGCGGTGTGTCCGTCATCGTCGGCCTGATCACCGGCTGGCCCCAGCTGCAAAATGAGCTGGAACTCGAGGGCGTCGAGCCGGCCACCGTGCTGAAGGTGATTGTCGGGCTCCAGGTCGCCTGGATCGTGCTGCTGCTGATCGTGTCCTGGCTGATGTGGCGGGGCAGCAATGCCGCACGCCTGCTCGTGATGAGCTTGACCTGTGTGAGCATCACGGCCTCGGCGATCAGCTACTTCGCCTCCGGCGCCGAGATCACCGTGCACACCACGCTGCTGACCCTCGCGCTCGACATTCTCATGCTGCTGGCGTTGTCGGATCGTGATGTCAGGGCATGGACGAGGGCACGCAAGCCGCTACCCTGAATCCATGTTGCCGCTCGATATCGCCCCCGGCCCCGCTCCGAGTACAGGCCTGACTGTGCCCGTGCTGCTCATTGCCCTGGTGATCGCGGTGCTGCTGTTCGCCGCCTTGGCGGTGTACTACCGCAAGCGTCCGCGTGCCTGAACCTGCCCGCAATCCGCTCGTCCTTCCCGGGGCGGCGCTGCTCGCTGCAGCCGTCGTGCTGACTGCTGTTGCGATCAGCCAGCCGTTCGCCGTCAACGTCATCGGCGTCATGGTGCTCGGCAGCGCCCATGTCTTGTGTGCCCTGCGCTACCTGGCAGGGCGCATCAGTGATGCTGTCACGGAGACGACCGGCTGGCTGCTGGTGGTGATCGTCGCGACCATGGCGCTGGTTCGCGTCGTGACCGCGCTCAGTCCCGGCCTGGGGCACCGGCTCGAACTGGGCGGCAGCATGGCCATCCTCGCAACTGCGCTTTGGATCGGCCTGACAGGGCGTCTGCGCTATCTGGTGATCGTGCCCGTTGCTGTCATCGGTATCGCGGCATTCCTCGAACTGCCCTGGTATTGGCACCTGCTCACTCATGCGCACAACCTCGTCCCGTTGATCTTCCTGTGGGACTGGGCACGCCGCCGCCGTCCGGGATCGGGCCTGGCGTTCACCGCGATCAACCTCAGCTGGGCGCTGGTCGTCCCGGCCGTGATCCTGGCCGGTGTGGTCGACCCGCTCATCAACGCTGTGCCGCCGCCGTTCATCACCACCCTCGCCGATCCCGCATTCGTGCTGGCCAGCGCCGCCCAGCCGCACTCCAGCCCCGAAATGGCCGTGCGCTTCCTGGTGGTCTTCAGCTATCTGCAGGCCATGCACTATGTGATCTGGATGGTCTTCTTCCAGATCGCCGGACGGTCCGAGATTTCCCGGCTGGCGAGCCGCTTCCCGATCGCGCGCGGGCGATGGTTCTGGCTGCTCGCGGTCGCGGTGTCGCTGCTGATCTGGCTGGTGTACGCGCTCGGCTACTACGACGGGCGCGCTGTCTACGGCATTGTGGGCGCGGCCAATGTCTATCTCGAGCAGCCGATAGCAGTCTGGCTGCTGCTCACCGTGCTACCGGCGGGGGCCACCAGCGGGCTGATCCACCGGCTGGGTCAGGCTCAGTGAGACTCAGTGAGCGCAGGCCGTGATGGCCAGATCGCGCAGCTGGTTGACCATGGCGTCGGGATCGCCCGCCCGGTAGACCGCGGTGCCTGCCACGAAGACGTCCGCGCCGGCCTCGGCGGCCCGGCCGATGGTGTCCACTGACACTCCCCCGTCGACCTGGATCCAGATCTCCTGGCCGGTCTTGCGGACCAGTTCGCGGGTGCGGCGGATCTTGGGTAGCACCGAGTCGAGGAAGCTCTGGCCGCCGAAGCCCGGTTCGACGGTCATCAGCAAGATCATGTCGAATTCGGTGATGATGTCGGCGTAGGGCTCGATCGGGGTGGTCGGTTTGAGCGCCATGGCTGCGCGCGATCCGAGCCTGCGCAACTCGCGGGCCAACCGGATCGGTGCCTTCGCGGCCTCGGCGTGGAAGGTGACCGACTCGCAGCCCAGTTCGGCATACTGCGGTGCCCAGGTGTCGGCGTCCTCGATCATCAGATGCACATCGATCGGAGTCGCGGTGTGCTTCTTGAGCGACTCGACCACCGGCAGCCCGAGAGTGAGATTCGGGACGAAGTGGTTGTCCATCACGTCGAAGTGGATCATGTCGGAGCTGGGTACCCTGGCGACCTCATTGGCGATGTCAGCCAGATCGGCGTTCAGGATGCTGGGAGTGATTCTCATGGCCACCCGCGCAGTCTATCGGAGCACTCCGGTTCGCTGCTGGCTGTCTATTCGCCGGCGGTGTCGCCGGTGCGGCGCAGCAGGGCGCAGAACATCGCGTCGGTGCCGTGGATATGCGGCCACAGCTGGATGAAGCGGTCGTCCAGTCGGCTGGCCGCTCTGGGCACCTCGGGTAGCAAGGCGGGGGCATCCAGCACCTCGACGCCGCTGGCCCGGGCAACCACCTCGACGGTCTCGGCGCGGTGTGGTGAACAGGTCACGTAGGCGACGATTCCCCCCGTCATGGTGGACGCGATCGCCTGATCGAGCAGCTCGCGTTGCAGCCGCGCCAACTCGCCCACCTGCTCCGGCTCTCGGCGCCAGCGCGATTCCGGGCGTCTGCGCAACGCTCCCAGGCCGGTGCAGGGCACGTCGGCCAGCGTCAGCGCCATCGATCCGGCAGCCCAGGCGGGTTCGCGTCCGTCGGCGATGATCACCTGATAGCCGCCCGGATAGGCTCGCAGCGCCCGCGCGACAAGCTCGGCGCGGTGAGCCTGGGGTTCGGCAGCGACCAGCAGACTCGGGCACAGTCCGCGCAGCAGGGCCGACTTGCCGCCCGGCCCCGCACACATGTCGAGCCACGGCCCGGCTGGACGCGGCGTCACGGCGGTCGCCGCCTGGATCACCAGCTGGCTGCCCTCGTCCTGCACCCCCGCCCGGCCCTGCCGGATCGCCGGCAGTTCGCCGGGATTTCCGGGCCGTTCCACACCCCACAGCGACCAGCGGGCCCGGCGCGCGCCGTCGGTCATCAGCTCCCTGCGTTTGGCCAGGCCCGGACGCACCACCAGCATCGGCACCGGCGGTTCGTTGTCGGCCTTCAGGAGGCTGACGAGTTCGTCGTCGTCACCCAAGGCATCGGCGAGCGCGTCCACGATCCACAGCGGGTGTCCGTAGCGCAGTGCCAGTTCGGCGCGGGGGCTCAGGTCGTCGCTGAGCAGGTCGCACCACTGATCGAAGGTCTTCGCGGACAGCTTGCGGACGACGGCGTTGACCAGGCCGGTGACCCGCTCGGAGATCGCGACCCCGGCGAGATCGACGCTGGATGCCACCGCGGCATGCTGCGGTACCCGCATCCGGAACAACTGATGGCAGGCCAGCCGCAGCACGTCGACCACGGCCGACTGCAGGCTCGACAGTGGGCGTCCGGCTGCAGCCTCGATGATGGTGTCGTAGCTGCCCTGCAGGCGGCAGGTGCCGTGCACCAGTTCGATGACGAATCCGGCGTCGCGGGGGTACAGGCCGGCGGTCAGGTCTGCGGTGACCAGGTTGGCGTAGGCGCCGTCGGCGTTGACCGCGCGCAGCGCGTCGAAAGCGATCAGCCGGGGCTCGTCGATCTGACGCCGCCGGGGCCTGCCGGAGTGGTGCTCAGCCATCGAAGCGCACCCCGGAGACGCCGTCGTGCTGGCCGCGCGCCCAGTCGGCGCCGGCCATCGGTTTGCGTCCGGCGGCCGCCACCTGGATCAGTTGCATGTCGCCGTCCCCGGTGCCCACCCACAGGTGGCGGCGATCGGCGGCCAGTTCGCCGGGAGCCAGTCGGGGCTCTGCGCGTTGCGCCGGGGTCGCGGTGAACACCTTGAATCGTTCGCCGTGCAGCAGCGTCCAGGCACCCGGGTCCGGGCTAACCGCGCGCACCAGCCGGTCGATTTCAGCGGCCGGGCGGGTCCAGTCGATCTGAGCATCGGCAGGCCGGATCTTCGCCGCGGTCGTGATGCCGCTGGTGGGCTGGGGAACCGGCTGGATGCCGGCGCCGGCATCGGCGATGGCACCGGCCAGCACCGGAGCGCCGAGTTCGGCCAGCCGGGCCAGCAGTGCGCCGCTCGACTCCCCCGGTTCGACCGGCACCTCGAGGGTGCGGTAGACGGGCCCGGCATCGAGGGGCTTCGTGATCCGGAAGGCCGTCACGCCGCTCACCGCGTCGCCCGCCCAGATGGCCCGCTGCACCGGGGCGGCACCGCGCCACCGCGGCAGCAAGGAGAAATGCAGGTTGATCCAGCCGCCGGGCACCGCGTCCAGCAACGCCTGCGGCAAGAGCATGCCGAAGGCCACCACCGCCGCGACATCGGCATCCAGGGCGCGCACCTGGGCGACCAGTTCGTCATCGGCCTTCGCCGGCTTCAGCACCGGCAGGCCGAGTTGGTCGGCGAGGCTCGCCACCGGGGAGGCCGTGAGTTTCTTGCCGCGTCCCGCGGGTGCATCGGGACGCGTCAGCACCGCCACGATCTCGTGACCCTGTTCGACCAGGGCGCGCAGGCTGGGCAGTGCCGTCTCGGGAGTCCCGGCGAAGATGATTCTCACCCGCCCAAGCCTAGCGAGGCTACAGCTGTGCGGGATCGACCCTCACCCGCAGCGCCCCGGCCATCTTGCGGGCCGATCGCACTGCCAGCGCTGCCTTCACCTTGGCGGTCAGCTCCGCCCCCGAGGCCAAGGGCGCCCGCAACGACAGTCGCCACAGCGTCTCCTCCTGCCCGATCGCGGGCGGCTGGTTCAGCTCGACTGGTCCGAGCAGATCGGCGCCGCAATCGGGCCCCAAGAGTTCCACGAGTTCGTTCAGTGCCCCCGACGGCCCGGTCACGGTGATGAAACGCACCGCGGGTGGATACCGCGCCTCGGCCCGGTCGGCGAGCTCGCGTTCGGCGTGCCGGGCGGCGTCCAATCTCACCAGCGCCTGAATCGGGCTCACCTGGGCGGGCCCGACCACGCACACCGTGCCGCCGTCGGTGCCCGGACGCACCAGGGCGACCGCATTCAGCCAGCGCCGCAGGGCCTCCTCCGCGGCGCGCAGATCCGGGCGCTCCAGCAGTCGGCTGGCGTCCAGCAGCACCGCGGCCGCATAGCCGTGCGAGGCCGGTGGTTCGGCCCCGGGAGTGGCCACGACCAGGGCGGGCTGCTGTCCGATCTCGTCGATCACCCGGTCGCCCGAACTTTCCCGCACCACGATTCCGGGAAAGGCCCGGCCCAGTTCTTCCGCGGTGCGCTGGGAACCGATCACCGGCGCCCGCAGTTCCCGGGATCCGCAGACCGGGCAGCGCCAGTCGGTGATGATGCGCCCGCACCAGGCGCAGTCGAGACGTCGTCGGTTGCCGTCGCGGTGCAGCTGCACCGGGCCCTGGCAGACCGGGCAGCGCACCGGGCTGCGGCACTGCTGGCAGGCCAGCACCGGCAGGTAGCCGGCTCGTGGCACCTGAATCAGGACGGGTCCGGCTGCCAGTCCGGCGCGAATCGTCTCGAAGACCAGCCGGGGCAGCCGGGTGCGACTGCCCTGCGGGTCGCGCTGCAGCGCGAGGTCGGAATCGGCGGCGGCCCGCACCGCGGCGCAGCCGTGCCGCATCTGGGCCGCGGTCAGCTCGATCGGGTGCAGCCAGCCCCGCTCGCACCAGGCCTGGATCTCCGCGGTGCGACCGTGGCCGGCCAGCAGCAGCGCGGACTGTTCGCTGCCTGCCCGCAGCGCCACCACGTCGCGGGCGTGCGGATAGGGGGCGTGCGGCTCGGCATGCAGATCGTCGCCGTCGTCCCACAGGCAGATCAGTCCGAGGTCGGATACCGGCGCGTAGACGGCAGGACGAGTGCCGATGACGACCTTGGCCTGGCCGCGGATGATCGCAAGATAGTTGCGGTACCGGGCGGCGGTGCCCAGGTCGGAATGCAGTTCGGCGATCGCGCCCAGCCCGATGACCGCGCCCAGCCCGTCGCGGACCTTGACCAGATCGCGGTGATCGGGCACCACGATGATGACGCCGCGCCCGGAGCGCAAGGTGGCGACGGTGGCCTGAATGAACCCGCGGCTCCAGTCGTCCACACCGGCGGCATCCGCGACGAATCTGGGACTGACCTGCCAGTAGCTGCGCAGTGGCTGGCCGTTCGACAGCCCGGTCAAGAAGGTGTCGCCGTCGGGATAGCCGATCAGACCGCCCGGGGGCATCTCGTCGGTGACCGGCAGTGGCCAGCTCACCTGGTCGGCGTTCTCGGTGCCGGCGTGCCGTGGCGGGACGGCGAGCCGGACCACGTCGGCGAAGGTGCCGGCATAGTGATCGGCGACCGCCCGGATCAGCTCCACCTGAGCAGGGCTGAGGACAGGGGTGGGCGAGACGACCTTGGACAGCGCGGCCAGCTTGGTGGTGATCTCAGTGCGATCGGTGACCTCCACGACATAGCCGTCGCGCAGCCTGCCGGCAAACCGCACCCGCACCCGCACGCCGGGCCGCACATCGGCGGTCTGGGACTCGGTGATCGAGTAGTCGAACAGACGGTCCAGATGCGGAAGCGGGATGTCCACCGCAACCCGGGCGATCATCGACGGTGTCCTTTCCGCCCGGCATACCGGACGACCGGGGCAACGTTGTGGTCAGGCTACCCGCGGTGAATCGCGCTGCTCAACAGCTCAGCCGCGGACGCGACGAGCCAGCTCGTCGGCCCGGTCGGTGCGCTCCCAGGTGATGTCGGGAAGCTCGCGTCCGAAATGGCCGTAGCACGACACCTGGCTGTAGATCGGCCGGCGCAGGTCGAGCGCCTCGACGATCGCGGCCGGACGCAGGTCGAAGACCTCGCGTACGGCGTCGGCGAGCTGGTCGTCGGGAACCTGCCCGGTACCGAAGGTGTCGATGTACAGGCTGGTCGGGTGGGCGGCGCCGATCGCGTAGCTGACCTGCGCCTCGCAACGCGTCGCCAGTCCGGCGGCGACGATATTCTTCGCCACCCAGCGCATCGCATAGCTGGCCGAGCGGTCGACCTTGCTCGGGTCCTTGCCGCTGAACGCACCGCCACCGTGGCGGGCCATGCCGCCGTAGGTGTCGACGATGATCTTGCGTCCGGTCAGTCCGGCATCACCGGCAGGACCGCCGATGACGAAGCGTCCGGTGGGGTTGATCAGCACGCGCGGCGGGGCCGCGTCGAAACCGTAAGACTCCAGTACCGGCGCGATGACTTCGCGGCGCAGGTCCGGATCCAGGCGTCCCGCCACGTCGATGTCCGCACGATGCTGCGCGGACACCACCACGGTGTCGACGGCTGACGGCCTGCCGGAGTCGTCGTAAGAGACGGTGATCTGCGTCTTGCCGTCGGGCCGCAAGTAGTCCAGCGTCTGGTCGCGGCGCACCTGGGTGAGCCGTTCGGCCATCCGATGGGCCATCTGGATCGGCAGGGGCATGAGTTCGGGGGTTTCGTCACAGGCGAAGCCGAACATCAGGCCCTGGTCACCGGCGCCCTGCAGGTCGAAATCGTCGACCGCCTGGCCGTGCCGCGACTCCCAGGAACCGGCGACGCCTTGCGCGATATCGGGCGACTGGTTGTTCAGCGTGACCATGACGCCGCACGAGCCGCCGTCGATGCCCTTCGAAGCCGAGTCGAAGCCGATCGTCAACAGCCGATCCCGGGCCAACTGCTGGATGTCGACGTACGACTCGGTGGTCGCCTCACCGGTGACGATGACCACACCATTGGCGACGACGGTCTCCACGGCGGTATGCGCCCCCGGATCGTCGGCCAGCATCGCGTCCAGCACGGAATCGGAGATGGCGTCGGCGACCTTGTCGGGATGACCTTCGGTAACAGATTCAGAGGTGAACTGCCTGCCCATGAATCAGGCCGGATCGATGTCGCCGAACGGGTCCGACAGTGAGAAGTCCGGGTCGTTCAGTGCCTCGGCACGGGCGGCAGCCTCGGCCTCGGGATCGATCTGGGTGTACTGCAGCTGACCGGCCTGCACTTCGCGCAGCGCGATCGACAGTGGCTTCTCCTGCGGCAGGGTCTCGACCAGCGGGCCGACCGACTCGAGCAGGCCTTCTCCCAGCTGGGCGTAGTAGGCGTTGATTTGACGGGCGCGCTTGGCGGCGAACAGCACCAGTCGGTACTTGGAGTCCACCGACTCGAGCAGGTCGTCGACCGGCGGATTGGTGATGCCCTCAGGAATGTGTGTGCTCAAGATAAGTCCTCGCAGAAGCTGACGCTAGAAATCACAGACCTATGAACTTTACCAGCTCATCGACCGTATTATCCACTGTGACGTTGGCGATGACGCGATCGAACTCATTCTCGGCGGCAAGTTCTTGGCGTGCGGTCTCCAGACGGCGGTTCATCTCTTCCTCGGACTCGGTGCCGCGGCCGCGCAGCCGGCGGACCAGTTCGTCCCAACTGGGCGGCGCGATGAAGATCTGTTTGGCCTCCGGCATCGTCCGGCGAACCTGCCGGGCGCCCTGCAGGTCGATCTCGAGGATCGTCGGCACTCCCTCGGCGAGTCTGTCCGCCACAGCCTTGCGGGGCGTTCCGTAGCGGTGAACCCCGTGGACGCGAGCCCATTCGAGCAGTCCATCGTCCGCTACCAGGTCGTCGAAGACGGCATCGTCCACGAACAGATAATGGACCCCGTTGATCTCACCCGGGCGTGGCGGTCGCGTCGTCACCGAGACCGAAACGAAGACCCGCGGATGGCGTTTTTTTAGAGCCGCCACAACGGTGCCCTTGCCAACTGCGGTCGGTCCACTGATGACGTACGCGCCCGCCGCCTCGCTCATGGTGTCAGTTGAACTCCGACTTGAGACCGGCCACCTGATGCCGGCCGAGACCCCGCACTCGCCGATTGGCCGCGATGTCATACTTCTCCATGATCTCTGCAGCGCGCTTCTCCCCGATCCGAGGGACGGCCTTGAGCAGGTCTGCTACCCGGATATGAGCGAGGACATCGTCCTTGGCGCACTCATCAAGGGCGTCGGCCAAAGTCTTGGAACCGTCGCGCACTGCGTTCTTCAGCGCAGCGCGTGCCCTGCGGGATTCGGTAGCTGCGGCCCTGGCAGCCTGCAACTGCTCGGGAGACAGTGTTGGAATTGCCACGTCGAATTTCTCCGTTTCATCTCTCGCACACCGAGGCCGGGACATCTGGCGTCCCTGTTTTCGGCATACGTGGACAATATAGAATATCAGCGGGAGTTTGGGTACCCGCCCAGCCGCTCGACCACCGACCTGAGCGATTCACGCTGCGGGCCGGCCTTCATCACTTCCCGGGACGCGCTCGGCAGTACGTTCGCTGCGGCTACGCCGAATAATGAGTCCAGATCGTCGATCCTACCTCCCTGGGTGCCAATACCGGGGACGAGGATCGACCCGGAGAAGCCCTCCAGGTCAAGATCAAGTTTGTCGAGTGTGCCGCCGATAACCAAACCGACTGCGTGTTGCCCGGACGCCTCGTTGGCTGCCTTGGCGGCGTCGACCATCTGCTGAGCCACGCTGCGGCCGTCGCGCACCGCCAGTTGGACGTCGCCGCCCTCCGGATTGCTGGTGCGGCACAGCACGTACAGACCGCGGCCGGTCTGATGGGCCAGTTCCACGGCCGGGCCGAGGGATCCGAAGCCGAGGAAGGGGCTGATGGTGATCGCATCCGCCGTCAGGTCGGTTTGGCCGGACAGGTAGGCCCGGGAGTAGGCAGCCATCGTCGAACCGATGTCGCCCCGCTTGACATCCAGGATCGACAGGGCGCCAGCCTGAGCGATATCGGCCAGTACTCGAGCCAGCACCTGCATGCCGGGGGCACCGAAGCACTCGAAGAAGGCGGCCTGCGGCTTGAAAACCGCCACCTGGTCGCCAATCGCTTCGACCAGGCCGCGGGAGACCCGCTCCAGGCCGACGAGGTCGTAGTCGTAGCCCCAGGCACGCACCAGCGGTTCGTGCGGGTCCACGCCGACGCACAGGTTGCCCCGCGCCGCGGTCAGTTCGACCAGCCGGGCGTGGTACGCAGCGGTCATCAGCGTGCCCTGTCGGGATAGGTCAAGGTGTTGATGCCTCGCACCAGCGCCAGACCGTTGTAGATGAATCCGGTGTAGATCTGGACGAGGCTCGCTCCCGCGTCGAAGAAGGCCTGCGCGTCGGCGGGGGTCATGATGCCGCCCACGCCCATGATCGGCAGGTCGGTCTGCGCGGCGACGGATTCGACCATCCGCAGTGCCTTGCGGGTCAGCGGGGCACCGGACAGTCCCCCGGCCTGGTTGGCCAGGTGCAGTTCGGAGGGATGCAGGTACTCGCGCGCGGTGGTGGTGTTGGTGGCGATCAGCCCGGAGATCCCGGTGTCCTGACAGGCAGCGATGAGCCCGCCCACATCGTACGGCGCCAGATCGGGCGCCAGCTTGACGAAGACCGGCAGCGGATCGGCCGGGTTGAGTTCGGCGGCGGTGCTCACCAGGGCGGTCGTCAGCTGAGTGAGCGCCTCCCGGTCCTGCAGGCTGCGCAGGCCCGGGGTATTGGGGCTGGAGACGTTGATCGCGACATAGTCCGCATACGGCGCGATCGTCCGCAGCGAATGCAGGTAGTCATCGACGGCGTCTTCGAGTGGGGTGGCCTTGGTCTTGCCGATCGACACGCCCACCGGATAGTCGAGCGCATTGTTTCCGCGCCGCACGCCCCACTGGTCGAGCCGGGCTGCCAGCGCTTCGACGCCCGAGTTGTTGAACCCCATCCGGTTGATGATCGCCCGGCTGTGCGGCATCCGGAACAGCCGCGGCTGCCGGTTGCCGGGCTGGGCGTGGGCGGTCACGGTTCCGAGTTCGGCGAAACCGAAGCCCAGCGCGCCCCAGGCGCGAGCCGCCAGGCCGTCCTTGTCGAGGCCGGCGGCCACACCCACGCGTCCGGGGAAGTCGACTCCGGCCACCGTCACCGGATCACGGCGGGTTCCCACGTACTCCTGAATCCGGTCGAGCACCGGATCGGGAATCTCGCTCAGCAGCGTGATGACATGCTGATGGATCTCCTCGGGATCGCCGTTAGCCAGCGTGAACAGAACTGGGCGGGCCAGGCTCCGATAACCGGTGAGCAGCAGCCGGACAAGCAACTCGTCGCTGGTAATCATCGCCATTTCCCTTCGGTGGTCTACCTGGTCGTCAGTGTCTGCGGGCCTGCTGGATCTGCTTGGCCCAATCCTGCAACGAGCGGACGCCGATGTTGCCCTCGCGCACCGCCTCGATCCCCTGCACGGCCGCCTCCAGGCCCTGCACGGTCGTGATGGATGGAACCTGATGCAGCACCGCAGCCGTCCGGATCTCGTAGCCGTCCTTACGGGGCGAACCACCGGCTGTCTCACCGCTCGGGGTATTGAAGATCAGGTCGATCTTGCCGTCCAGGATCAAGCCGACGATCGTCGGCTCCCCGTTCGGCCCAGGACCCTGCGAGTACTTGCGTACCGCAGTGGCCTGTACCCCATGCAGCGACAGCATCGACGCTGTGCCCTCTGTGGCCAGGATAGTGAAGCCCAGATCGACCAGCTTCTTGATCGGGAAAATCACATTGCGTTTGTCGCGGTTGGCCACCGAGACGAAGACCGTGCCGGATTTCGGCAGCTGTCCGTAGGCGGCGGCCTGCGATTTGGCGAACGCCAGCCCGAAGTTGGAGCTGAGTCCCATCACCTCACCGGTGGAGCGCATTTCGGGGCCGAGCAGCGAGTCGACCGTGGCTCCCTCGATGGTGTGGAACCGGTTGAACGGCATCACCGCCTCCTTGATGGCGATGGGCATGCCATTCCAGGTATCGGCGCCGTCACCGGTCGCCCGCAGCATGCCCTGGGCGCGCAGCTCGGAGATCGTCGACCCGAGCATGATCATCGTTGCGGCCTTCGCCAGCTGGGTGTCGGTGGCCTTCGAGACGAACGGCACGGTGCGCGAGGCGCGCGGATTGGCTTCCAGGACGTAGAGCGTGTCCGCGGCCAGCGCGTACTGAATGTTGATCAGGCCCTGCACCCCTACGCCCCGGGCGATGGCCTCGGTCGAGGTGCGGATCTGGTCGATGACCGCGCTGCCCAGGGTGGCCGGCGGCAGCGAACAGGCCGAGTCGCCGGAATGGATGCCGGCTTCCTCGATGTGCTCCATGACGCCGCCGAGGTAGAGCTCGTGGCCGTCGTAGAGAGCGTCCACATCGATCTCGATGGCATCGTCGAGGAAACGGTCGACCAGCACCGGGGTCTCGGCGCTGATCAGTGTCGAGTTGTCGATGTAGGTGCGCAGCAGTTCTTCGGTATAGACGATCTCCATGCCTCGTCCACCCAGCACGTAGCTGGGACGTACCAGCACCGGGTAGCCGATGTCGGCAGCGATCTCGCTGGCCTGCGCGAAGCTGGACGCCATGCCGTGCTTCGGCGAGGGCAGTTTCGCCTCGGCGAGGACCTGCCCGAAGGCGCCGCGTTCCTCGGCGAGGTCGATGGCCGACGGGCTGGTGCCGACGATCTTCACACCGGCCTGCTCCAGCGCTCGGGCCAGCTTCAGCGGCGTCTGGCCGCCCAGCTGGACGATGACCCCGGCCACCGGACCCAGTTTGAGCTCGGCGTGGTAGATCTCCAGCACATCCTCGAGAGTGAGCGGCTCGAAGTACAGCCGATCGGAGGTGTCGTAGTCGGTGGAGACCGTCTCCGGGTTGCAGTTGACCATGATGGACTCGTAGCCATTGGCCGACAGCACCATCGCAGCATGCACGCAGGAGTAGTCGAACTCGATGCCCTGCCCGATCCGGTTCGGGCCGCTGCCGAGGATCAGCACCGCCGGCCGGGTACGGGGTTCCAGCTCGGTTTCTTCGTCGTAGCTGGAGTAGTGGTAGGGCGTCCTGGCGGCGAACTCGGCCGCGCAGGTGTCGACGGTCTTGAAGACCGGGCGCACGCCGAGGATCCAGCGCAGCTCGCGGATCAGCTCGGGGCTCGTCCGGCGCAACTGGGCGATCTGGGCGTCGGACAGGCCCTGCCGCTTGGCGATGCGCAGCAGATCGGCGGTGAGCTCGTCTGCGGTGCGGATCTGCTCGGCGATCCGGTAGACGATGTCGAGCTGGTCGACGAACCAGGGATCGACACCGGTGGCGGCGCTGATCTGCTCGACGGACGCGCCGGCGCGCAGACCCTGCATCATCTCCTGGATGCGACCGTCATGTGGCTGGGCCATTTGGGTCAGCAGCTCGTCGGCGTCGCCGATCTCGCGGCCGAAGTCGAAAGGCGCCTTCGGGTCTTCCAGCGAGCGCAGGGCCTTGCCGAGCGCCTCGGTGAAATTGCGGCCGATGGCCATCGCCTCGCCGACCGACTTCATGTGCGTGGTCAAGGTGTCGTCGGCGTGCGGGAACTTCTCGAATGCGAAGCGCGGCACCTTCACCACGACGTAGTCGAGGGTCGGCTCGAACGATGCCGGAGTCTGCGTGGTGATGTCGTTGGGGATCTCGTCCAAGGTGTAACCGACCGCCACCTTCGCGGCGATCTTGGCGATCGGGAAGCCGGTCGCCTTGGAGGCCAGGGCGGAGCTGCGCGACACCCGGGGGTTCATCTCGATGACGATCATCCGGCCGTCGGCGGGATTGATCGCGAACTGGATATTGCAGCCGCCGGTGTCGACGCCGACGGCGCGGATGATCGCGATGCCGACATCGCGCATGTGCTGGTATTCCCGGTCGGTCAGGGTCATCGCGGGGGCCACGGTGATCGAATCACCGGTGTGCACGCCCATCGGATCGAAGTTCTCGATCGAACAGACCACCACGACGTTGTCGGAGCGGTCGCGCATGACCTCCAGCTCGAATTCCTTCCAGCCGAGGATCGACTCCTCGATCAGCACCTCGGTGACCGGGCTGGCGTCCAGGCCGATGCGGCCCATCCGTTCCAGCTCGCCGGCATCGTGCGCGAAACCCGAACCGACACCGCCCATGGTGTAGCTCGGACGCAACACCACCGGCAGGCCCAGCTCGTCGGCTGCGGCCCGGATCTCGTCCATGGTGTGACAGATCCGGCTGCGGGCCACCTCGGCCTTACCGCCGGCGAAGTCCGGCAGATTCTCGATGACCTGCTTGAACTCCTCACGGTTCTCACCGCGCTTGATCGCGGCCACCGAGGCCCCGATCAGTTCGACGCCGTACCGCTCCAGGGCGCCCGACTCGTGCAGCGCGACCGCGGTGTTCAGGGCGGTCTGGCCACCCAGAGTCGCCAGCAGCGCGTCGGGGCGCTCAGCGGCGATGATCTTCTCCACGTACTCGGGAGTGATCGGTTCCAGGTAGGTGGCATCCGCGAACTCGGGATCGGTCATGATGGTCGCCGGGTTCGAATTGACCAGAATGACCCGGTAGCCCTCTTCCCGCAGCACCCGGCAGGCCTGGGTGCCGGAGTAGTCGAATTCGGCGGCCTGGCCGATGACGATCGGTCCCGAGCCGATCACCATGATCGAGCTGATGTCTGTGCGCCGAGGCATCAGTGAGCACCCTCCTTGTGCGCCGACATCAGATCGGCGAAGCGGTCGAACAGATATTCCGCATCATGCGGGCCTGCGGCGGCTTCGGGGTGGTACTGCACCGAGAAGGCCGTCAGTTTGCCGTCCCGGGTCACCTCCAAGCCCTCGACCACGTCGTCGTTCAGGCAGATATGGCTGACGTGCACGGTACCGAAGTCGGTCTCGATCTGCTCGTTGCGGGGAGCATCGACAGCGAAACCGTGGTTGTGCGAGGTGATGTCGATCCGGTTGGATCCCCGGTCGAGCACCGGCTGGTTGATACCACGGTGACCGTATTTCAGCTTGTAGGTACCGAATCCCAGGGCCCGGCCGAGTACCTGGTTGCCCAAGCAGATGCCGAAGACCGGCAGATCGGCGCGCATCGCCTGCTGCATCAGCTCGACCGCGTGGCCGGCGGTCGACGGGTCGCCAGGACCGTTACTGAAGAAGACCCCGTCGGGTGCGATCGCCGTGACATCGGCGAAGGTGGACGAAGCCGGCAGCACATGCACCTCGACGCCGCGCTCGGCCAGTTCGCGCGGAGTATTGGACTTGATACCCAGATCGACAGCGGCCACCGTGAACCGCTTCTCGCCCTGGGCCGGCACCACATAGGGTTCGGCACAGGTCACCATGGCGACCAGGTCGGCACCCTCCATGGCGGGCTGCTCGAGCACCTTGGCCAGCAAAGCGTCCGTGTCGGTGGACAGCGAGCTGATGCCCACCCGCATCGAGCCCCGCTCGCGAAGGTGACGTGTCAGCGCGCGGGTGTCGATACCGCTGATGCCGACGATCTGCTGGCTGACCAGCTCGGATTCGAGCGTACGGCTGGACCGCCAGTTGCTCGGCCTCGGCGAGGGGTCCCGCACCGCATAGCCGGCCACCCAGATGCGGCTCGACTCGTCGTCCTCGTCATTCCAGCCGGTGTTGCCGATGTGCGGCGCGGTCGCGATCACCACCTGGCGGTAATAACTGGGATCGGTCAACGTCTCTTGATAGCCCGACATTCCGGTGGCGAAGACCGCCTCACCGAAAGTCTCACCGATCGCCCCGAAAGCGTCCCCGCGGAAGACGCGTCCGTCCTCCAGCACCAGAATGGCTGGGCTACTGCTCACCATCGGCCTTCCTCCCCGGGCGGGTCTGTGCTGCCCTGCCCAGCAATCCGTTCAGGAATGCCACCGAATCGTCGGTGGACAGTTCATCGGCCAGTTCCAGCGCCTCGCTGATGGCCGCCCGAGCATCGATACCGGTGTAGTCGAGCTCGTAGATCGCCATCCGCGCCAGGCAGCGATCGATGCGGGGCATCCGATCGATCGGCCACTGGCTGGTCGTCAGCGTGGCGATGCGACGATCGATCTCGATGGCGTTGTCACGCACCCCCAAGACGATCTCGCGGGTGAATTCCCGCACCGTGATCTCCGGATCGCTCAGCCGTTCGGCCAGCGACACGGACGCGTCCTGACCCAGTAGGTCCGACTCGAACAGCACGTCGAGAGCAGCCTTGCGGGCCTTGGTGCGCGTCGAATGGTGGGCATCGGCCATGTCGACGGACGACACCTTGACCGCCCCGGGCACGGGCGGGTGTTCGCCCGCCGCCAGCGGAAGCGGCTGCTCGTCGGCGGGATGAGCCATCACGCGTTGACGCGGCCGAGGTATTCGCCGGACTCGGTGGAGACCTTCACCTTCTCGCCGGTGGTGATGAACAGCGGCACCTGGATCTGCTTACCGGTCTCCAAGGTGGCGGGCTTGGTGCCACCGGTGGAACGGTCACCCTGCAGACCGGGCTCGGTGTAGGTCACCTCGAGCTCGACGCTGGCCGGCAGATCGATGTACAGCGGGTTTCCGTCGTGGGTGGCGACCGTGATCGTCATCCCCTCGAGCAGGTAGTCCTTGGCGTCCCCGAAGACCTCGGCCGGGATGGTCAGCTGATCGTAGGTGGTGGTGTCCATGACCACATAGCCGGTGCCGTCCTCGTACAGGTACTGCATGTCGGAGCGGTCGACCTGAGCCATGTCGATCTTGGTGTCGGCCTGGAAGGTACGGTCGACGGTCTTGCCGTTCACGATGTTCTTGATCTTGGTGCGCACCACGGTGTTGCCCTTGCCAGGCTTGTGATGCTGGAACCACAGGACCTGCCAGAGCTGGCCGTCCAAGTCGAGTACGGTGCCGTTCTTGATGTCGTTGGTGGTAGCCACGCTTGCCTTTCCGATCAGGGCGTTCACGAACCGCCGGAATCCTCCGGCGCAAACACATGGGCGGTCAACCCGCAATCGTTCATTGTAGCGCCACGCTGCCACGGGCACCGAATCACGGCTGTACGGCCGCCAGACAACTATCTCACTGTTCGGCCTGGGTACGCCGGATGTTCAGCTCCCGGGCCTTGGCGACCCGCCCTTCACGAGCGGCAATATAGGGCAACGCGAGCCGTCGCATCACTGCCGCGGTCTCCGGTGAATGGCCGCTGTCGGCCAGCTGGGTCGCCATCGCCTCGAGATCGCCGGACGACTTGTTCTGGCTCATCTTGGCCTTGCCGATGACGTCGTCGATGATGAACTCGATGCCCACGATCGCCGGCAGCATGCGCTCGATCGCCTCCAGCGGCCCGTTCTCCAGCTTCCAGGTCGGCTCGTGGCGCTCGGTCAGATCGTAGAGCGACTGCAGTTTCCACTCGTCGTCGTGGTGCACCACCAGGTGCCCGACCAGGTGGACGACCAGATAGTTCCAGGTGGGGACCGTCGGGGTGCGCTGGATACCGTCATGAACAGGGACGACCTCGGGACTGATATAGGCATCCGGACCGTGCACGACCCACAACGCGGCGCCCTCATCGTGCCACTGCAGGTTGCTGCGCGCCATATGGGTGGTCAACCGGCGCGCGCCACCATCGTCGGGCAGCAACGCATAGGGCAGCATCGTCACGTCGATGCCGCGCTCGCCGTGGGTGACCAGATCACCGACCCCGCGCGCGTCGATCTGGCGCAGCGCCTCGTCCGAGTTCATCGCAAACTGCTCAGCCACATACATCTTGGTGGTCTCTCCCGGTTCTTGGGTCGGCTGGACTACTGGTCGCGGCCCAGCTCGGCGTAGCACTCCTCGAGTATCGCTTCGCTGGGCGCGACGATCATCGCCGGATCGGACAGATTGCGTAGTCCGACGAAGCGCAGCGCCTGACCGCGAGTCTTCTTGTCACGGCCCATCAGTTCACGCAATTCGGCGAACGGCGCACGCTGGTAGCTGGTGGGCAATCCCAGCGCACCGATCAACTGGCGATGCACGGCGACGGCCTCGTCCGGAAGGCCGAGCACCCGGCGCGACAGCTGGGCGGCGAAGATCATGCCGAGCGCGACGGCCTCGCCATGACGCATCCGGAAATGCTCCCAGGCCTCGATCGCGTGCCCCAGGGTGTGGCCGTAATTGAGCAGCTCACGACCGATCCGGCCGCCCACCGAGGTCGACTCGCGCAGATCCAGTGACACCACGTCGGCCTTGAACTGCACGGCCCGCCGGATCAGTTCGGCATGCCGGGCGCTGGTCACGTCCAGGGCACCGCTGGGTGAGGCTGCGATCAGTTCGCGGATTCGCTCGTCCCGGACGAAACCGGCCTTGACGACCTCGGCCAGCCCGGAGCGCACCTCACGCTCGGGCAGGGTGCCGAGCAGATCCAGATCGGCGATCACCCCGTCGGGCTCATGGAAGGCGCCGACCAGGTTCTTGCCCTCGGGCAGATCGATACCGGTCTTGCCGCCGACCGAAGCGTCCACCATGGCGAGCACGGTGGTGGGCACGCTGACGTAGCTGACACCTCGCAGCCAGCTGGCCGCGACGAAGCCCGCCAGATCGGTGGTGGCTCCCCCGCCGACGCCGATGATCAGGTCGGAGCGGGTGAAGCCGGCTGCGGCCAGCGTGCGCCAACAGCTGGTCGCGATCTCCGGTGTCTTGGCGGCCTCGCCTTCGGGAACGCCGATCGACAGCACCGACACGGTCGCCGAACCGGCGAGGCGGGCCACCTCCAAGGCGACCTCGGCCAGGGGTTCGGCGTAGATGACGGCCACCCGGGTGGCCTCACCGGTCAGCGAGGGCAGCTTCTGCAGCGCCCCGTTGTCGATCTCGACGGTGTAGGGGTGATCGGTGGCGAAACGTACGGTGCTCATCCAAGCTCCTGGCTGGTCAGTTGATCGACGATCTCGGCAGCGACCTGAGCGGGGGTGCGTCCGGCGGTGTCGACGACGATCGTTGCCACCTCCTCATAGTGCGGTGCCCGCTGACTGGCGAGCCGCTTCCAATTGCCTGCCACATCGCCGGTGAGCAACGGACGGGTGGTGGACCCGCCGACACGGCGTACCGCCTCGTGCACGGTGGTGCGCAACCAGACGACCCGATGCCCGGCCAGCGCGGCCCGCAGCCGGGCGTTGGTGACCGCTCCCCCACCCAGGGCGAGCACCCCGCCGGCCGCCAAGGCCGCCAAGGTGGCCTCCAGTTCCAAGCGCCGGAACGCCGGCTCGCCGAGTTCGGCGAAGATCTCGGTGATCGGCCGGTCTTGTTGGCGTTCGATGACGGTGTCCACATCACAGAAGCTCACGCCGAGCCTGCCGGCCAGCAACGCACCCACGGTGGACTTGCCAACCGCGGGTGGCCCGACCAGCACCACCGCGGGTGAGTCAGTCATGAATCGACAGTCCCCGCTCGGCGACCTGGCGCAGGTATCCACGGTAGTTACGACGGGTTTCGCCGAGCGAATCGCCACCGAACTTCTCCAGGCAGCATTCGGCGAGCACCAACGCCACCATGGCCTCGGCCACCACACCGGCGGCCGGCACAGCGCAGACGTCCGAGCGCTGGTGATCGGCGACCGCGGGCTCTCCGGTCCTGACGTCGATGGTGCGCAGCGCGCGCGGGACGGTGGCGATGGGTTTCATCGCGGCGCGCACCCGGACCAGCTCGCCGGTGGACATGCCGCCCTCGGTACCGCCCGACCGTTGCGAGAGTCGTTCGATGCCGTTGCCGCCGCGGACGATCTCGTCGTGAGCCTGGCTGCCGCGGATGCGGGCGAGCTCGAATCCGTCGCCGAGCTCGACGCCCTTGATCGCCTGGATGCCCATCAGGGCGCCGGCCAGTCTGGCGTCCAGCCGGCGGTCGCCCTGACTGTGACTGCCGAGTCCGGGCGGACAACCCCAGGCAATCACTTCGACCACCCCGCCCAGCGTGTCGCCGGCCTTCTGGCAGGCATCGATCTCGGCCTGCATGGCGGCGCTGGCATCGGGATCGAGGCAGCGCACCGGATCGGCATCGATCGCCGGAAGATCGGCCATGGTCGGGAAGCGGTCGCCGGTCGCGGCGATGCCGCCGAGCTCCACGACATGGCTGAGCACGGTGATCCCACAGGCCTGGGCAAGGAAGTTCTGGGCGACCCGTCCGATCGCCACCCGGGCGGCGGTCTCCCGGGCGCTGGCTCGTTCCAGCACCGGACGCGACTCGGAGAAGTCGTATTTCTGCATGCCAGCCAGGTCGGCGTGGCCCGGACGCGGTCGGGTCAGCGGCGCATTGCGGGCCAGCTCGGCGAGCAGTATGGGATCGACCGGGTCGGGGGCCATCACCTGGTCCCACTTGGGCCATTCGGTGTTGCCGATCATGATCGCGATCGGCGAGCCCAGCGTCTTGCCGTGCCGCACACCGGTGAGGATGGTCAACTCGTCGGCCTCGAACCGCATCCGGGCGCCGCGGCCCGCACCCAGCCGACGCCTGGTGAGCGCTTCGGAGATGTCCTCGGAGGTGACCCCGACTCCGGCTGGTATGCCCTCGATCGTCGCAATCAGGGCGCGTCCATGTGATTCACCGGCAGTCAGGTATCGCAACATGTGCTCAAGTATCCCAGATCAGCGGGAGGGCTTACCCGCAGCGATCGGCATTGGCCCGGCACCAGACCTGGAACTCGGCCACATTCGCATCGTGCCCTGCGGCATCCGAGGAGAACTTCGTCTCGCCGGTGTCGGGATTGACGGTCACGAAGTAGATGTAATCGCCGTGAGTCGGGTTGACCGCCGACGTCAACGAGTTCTTACCCGGGTTCGAGATGGCGCCCGGCGGCAGGCCGGGGTGCACATAGGTGTTGTACGGCGAAGGATTCGCGCGTTCTTCATCGGTGGTCGTGACGGTGCCACCCTGGGAGTTCACCGCGTAGCCCACCGTGGAGTCCATCTGCAGCGGCATGCCCTGCGCCAGCCGGTTGTAGATCACCTGGGCAATGTCGGGGCCGTAGACCGGGTCGCGGGTCTCCCGCTCGATGATGGACGCGATGGTGACCGCATCGTAGGGCGAAACACCGAGTGCCTCGGCCTTGGCGACGAAATCGATCTGGTCGGCGACCGTATTGAAGTGCGCGGTCATGTCCGACAGGATCTGGACTGCGGTCGGCTCGGTGTCGAAGACATAGGTCTCCGGGAACAAGAAGCCCTCCGTTGCGCCGTTGGCCCAGGTGGGCAGTTGCAGTTGCGACGGATTGGCCAGCACGGCGTTGAACTCGTCGGCCGCGATGCCGCTCTGTTCAGCGAGCCGAGCGACCACCTGCGTGTTGCGCAGCCCCTCCGGAATGGTGACCCGAGTATTGATCATGTTCGCACGGTCCATCAGCGCAGTCACGGCCTGGACCGCCGACATCTTCGTCTTCAGCAGATAGTTCCCGGGCTGGATGCCGGACGAACCGGTGATGTTCTCGGCAGCCCGGAGGAAGGCCTTGCGCGAGGCCACCACGTCCTGAGAGACCAGCAGATCGCCCATTTCGGTCAACGTCGCGTTCTCGGGGATCGTGACGACCACCTCTTGCTCACCCGGTCCGGGATAATCGGCGGCCTGGGTGAAGTTGAGATAGCCCTCCATGACCTTGGTGTACACGAAGTAGCCGCCACCGATGAGCACCGCGAGCGAGACGGTGATGGCCAGCAGGTTCTTCCACCAGGAACCCCGGCGCTTGACCGTCGGTGGCTCGAGGTCCGGCTCCTGGCCGTCGTAGCCGTCGTCATAGTCGTCTTCGTCGAGGAATCGGCTCATCGCTGCGACTAACCTCCCTGGGGCCATTCACGACCGGCCGGCCGGCCAGTGCGTTTCTCGTATTCGAGTGCTTGTTCGAGGATGTCTACGGCGGCGGCCTGGTCGATGATGGCACGCCGGCTGCGCGAGGTCCTCCCACTGGCTGCCAGCTTACGTGCCGCGCTCGCCGTGCTCAGCCGCTCGTCCACAACACGCAGCGGCCGGGCCAAGCCGGTATGCAGCCGGTCGGCGACCTCGCTCATCTGCTGGACGGCCGGGCCCTCACGTCCGGCCAGATTGACCGGCCAGCCGAGCAGCACTTCGATCGGCTCGTACTCCGCGCAGATCTCCGCCAGCCGCTGCACGGTGCCCCCACCGGTGGGCACGGTCTCCACCGGATAGGCAAGCAGACCGTCGGGGTCGCAGGCCGCAACCCCGACCCGGGCCTTTCCCCAGTCGACGGCGAGCCGGACGCCGCGGCGGAACTCAGCGCCCAAGAACGGTCTCCACCTGATGACGGGCGGCCTCGACTGCCTGCGGGGCGGCCTCGGGCTGGGTGCCACCGCCCTGGGCCATATCGTCCTTGCCGCCGCCCTTGCCACCGAGTTCTGCCGCGGCACGCCGGACGATCTCGCCGGCCTTGATGCCCAGATCACGGGCCCGGCCATTGACCGCGACCACCACCGCAGGCTTGGGGCTCCTGGACAGCAGCACCACCACCGCGGCGCGGGTGCCGAACTGGTCGCGCACCTGCCCGGCCAGCGAGCGCAGGTCCGCAGCGTCCACACCGTCGAGCACCTGGGCGTCGAAGGCGACGCCTTCGATGTCGGTCGCATTGGCGACGATGCCGGAGACCTTCGCCTGCAGCTGGGTCATCCGAAGCTCGGCGATGGTCTTCTGCGCCGACTTCAGCTCGGCCACCATGGCCTGCACCCGGTCGCCCAGTTGCTCGGGCTGGACCCGCAGCGTGTCGCTGAGCTGATTGACCAGTGCCCGCTCGGCGGCCATGTGAGCGAACGCATCCGTGCTCACCAGCGCCTCGACACGGCGCGCACCCGATCCGACCGACTGTTCGCCGAGCATGGTCAGCATGCCGATCTGGCTGGAGTGCTGCACATGGGTACCGCCGCACAGTTCACGGCTCCACGGCCCGCCCATCTCGACCATGCGGACGACCGGCGGGTACTTCTCGCCGAACATCGCCATCGCGCCGAGCGCCTTGGCGTCCTCGAGCTTCATCTGGGTGGCAGTCACTTCCAGGTCGTCGCGGATCGCCACATTGCAGCGTTCCTCGATCTCGGCGCGCAGTTCGGGGCTCAGCCCCTTGACCGACGAGTAGTCGAAGCGCAGATAACCGGGCCTGTTGTAGGAGCCCGCCTGGGTGGCGCCGGAACCGACGAGTTCGCGCAGCGCAGCGTGCAGCACATGGGTGGCCGAATGCGCCTGACAGGCGCCGCGGCGGTTGAACCCATCCACCAGCGCGGTGACCGCGTCGCCGACCACCAGTTCATTGGGCACCTCGACCTTGTGGACGATCAGACCGGGCACCGGACGCTGCACGTCGAGCACCTTCAGGTCGCCCGCAGGGGTGCGCAGAATGCCCGTATCGGAGTCCTGGCCGCCCGACTCCGCGTAGAAGGGGGTCTCGGCGAGCACGACCTCCACGATGCTGCCGGCCGGCGCCGAGGTCACCGACTCGCCGTCGGCGATGAGCCCGCGCACCTTGGTCTCGGCACCCAGTTCGGTGTAGCCGAGGAAAGGAGTCTCACCCTCGGCGCGCAGCACCTGGTACGCCTCGGTCTGGGTCACCCCGCCCTTCTTGGCGCGGGCGTCGGCCTTGGCGCGCTGACGCTGTTCGTTCATCAAGGTGCGGAAGGCGTCCTGATCGACGCTCAGCCCCTGCTCGGCAGCCATCTCCAGGGTCAGATCGATCGGGAACCCGTAGGTGTCGTGCAATTGGAATGCCTTGTCACCGGCGAGCACGTGACCACCGGACGAGCGCACCTGCTGGGCCGCCATATCGAACAGGGCGGTACCCGAGGTGAGGGTGTGGCTGAACGACTGCTCCTCGGCATCGGCGATCTCACGGATCCGCTCCCACTGGTCATCGATATCGGGGTAGGAGACGTGCATCACGGCGCGGCTGACCCCGAGCAGATCGACGATCGAGGGGCCGGCATAACCGAGCAGCCGCATCGAGCGGATCGAACGGCGCATCAGGCGGCGCAGCACATAGCCGCGCGCCTCGTTGCCGGGAGCCACCCCGTCGGTCATCAGCATCAGGGAGCTGCGCACATGGTCGCCGATGACCCGCAACCTCACATCATTGGTGTGATCGACACCGTACTTCTTGCCCGACAACTCGGACGCCCGCGCGATGACCGGGAAGACCTCATCGGTCTCGTACATGTTGTCGACACCCTGCAGCAACAGCGCGATCCGCTCCAGGCCTGCGCCGGTGTCGATGTTCTTGGACGGCAGCGGGCCGGCAATGTCGAAATCGTCCTTGGCGCGCACCACGCACAGATCCTCCTGCTGGAAGACCAGATTCCAGATCTCCAGGTAGCGGTCCTCATCGGCGTCCGGGCCGCCCTCGGGGCCGTATTCGGGGCCACGATCGATATAGATCTCCGAGCACGGGCCGCCGGGGCCGGGGATGCCCATATTCCAGTAGTTGTCCTTCAGGCCGCGGGACTGGATGCGCTCCGCGGGGACGCCGACCGACTTCCAGTAGGTCATCGCCTCGATATCGCCCTCGGGGTACTCGGGATGCAGGCCCGGACCGAGCACGGTCACCCAGACCTTGTTCGGATCGAAGCCGAAGCAGCCCTCGTCGATCGGGCCGGTGACCAGCTCCCAGGCCCACTCGATGGCCTCCCGCTTGAAGTAGTCGCCGAAGCTGAAGTTGCCCAGCATCTGGAAGAAGGTGCCGTGCCGGGTGGTCTTGCCGACATCCTCGATGTCGAGGGTGCGCACGCACTTCTGCAGGCTGACGGCGCGCTTGTACGGCGATGGCTCGGCGCCGATGAAGTAGGGCTTGAACGGCACCATCCCTGCGTTCACGAACAACAAGGTGGGGTCGTTGTACAGCAGCGATGCGCTGGGCACGATGGTGTGATCGCGCGCGGCGAAGAAATCCACGTACCGGCGTCCGATCTCTGCTGCCTTCATCCTTTGACCTCACTCACATTCGACACTGACTGGGCTCAGCCAGACCGATTGTCAAGCCTAGCGCGCGCTGCCGGTCCGCGTAGATTCAGACCATGACCTCGCATGCCCCTGAACCCGACGAACCTCCTGCCGCGAAACCCGAGCGGGTTCGGATGGACCTCAAGAGCTGGCTGTACACCATCACCGCGACGATCCAGCGTTTCTTGCGCAACCAGGGCACCGACATGGCCGCCGCCCTCACCTACTACACGGTGCTGACCATCTTCCCGGCGCTGCTGTGCATCGTGTCGTTGATGAAACTCAGCGGGATCGGCGACGTGCTGGTTCCCAAGCTGACCGGACTGATCAGCCAAGCCTCCTCGGACGAGTTTCTCACCGACACACTCGTGGGCCTCATCGAGAGCTTCTTCTCCAGTGCCGGAGCCGGTCTGGGCCTGGCGATCGGTATTCTCGCCGCCGCTTGGGCGGCCAGCGGGTACGTCGCCGCGTTCACCCGGGTCATGAACCGGGCGTACCGGGTACTCGAAGGACGCAACCCCGTCAGGCTGAAGGCCCAGCAGTTCGCGCTGACGATCATCCTGCTGATCTGCATGTCGACGCTGCTGCTCGCGCTGGTGGTCAGCGGTGACGTGGCCGGCTGGATTGCCGGTCAATTCGCCGCGCTGAGTGGCGTGGTGCACCTGTGGGACCGGCTGCGCTGGCCGATCACCATCGCCTTGGTCATGGTTCTCATCGACGTGCTCTACTACTTCTGCCCGAATGTGCGGTTTCCGCGCTTCCGCCCGCTCAGTTACGGCTCGATCGTCGCAGCGCTCGCCGGAATAATCGCGGTGGTGGGATTCCGCTTCTATGCGGCGAACTTCGGCAGCTACGACGCCACCTACGGCGCGTTGGCCGGTGCCATCATCGCCTTGTGGCTCATCTGGCTGACAAATCTGGCGCTGGTGGCAGGAGCCCATCTGGATCTCGAGGTATTGCGCACCCGGCAACTGCTGCAGGGCCTGCCCGCCGAGCGCGCCCCGGTGCTGCCGCCCAAGAGCGCGAAGGGCATCGACAAGAAGATCGGCAGGGACAACAAGCTCGCCGCCAAGGGCAACGAACTACGCCTCCGGGGCCAGTAGCCCCCGAATGAGGACGAGCCGCTCGGCGATCTGCGCCTCATTGCCGTGCTGAGTGGGTTCGTAGTAGCGGGTGCCGACCAGTTCGTCGGGGAGGTACTGCTGGGCTGCAACTCCGTGCGGATAGTCGTGCGCGTACCGGTATCCGACTCCGTGGCCGTATTCGCCGGCGGACGAGTAGTGCGCGTCACGCAGATGCGGTGGCACATCTCCGATCCGGCCGGCTCGCACATCGGCGATCGCCGCATCGATGGCCTTGATCACCGCATTCGACTTCGGAGCGGTCGCCGCCGCGATGGTGGCCTGAGCCAGGTTGAGCCGGGCCTCCGGCATGCCGATCAATTGGACGGCCTGGGCGGCAGCGACGCAGGTCTGCAGCACCGCCGGCGCGGCCATCCCGATATCCTCGCTGGCCAGGATGACCAGGCGCCGGGCGATGAACCGGGGATCCTCACCCGCCTCGATCATCCGGGCGAGCCAGTGCAGCGCGGCGTCCACATCGGAACCCCGCACCGACTTGATGAAAGCACTTGTCACGTCGTAGTGCTGATCACCGTCGGCGTCGTAGCGGACCGCTGCCCGGTCGACGGACTGCTCGACGGTTTCCAGGTCGATCACGGTGGTGCCCTTGGCGTCGGCGCTGCGGGCGGCCTCCTCCAGGTAGGTGAGTACGCGCCGCGCGTCGCCGCCTGCCATCGACAGCATCGCCTGACGGGCGGGCGTGTCGAGTTGGTACCGCTCGCGCAGGCCTCGCGGGTCGGCCAGCGCCCGGTCGACCAGGGTGTTCAGGTCGTCGTCGGTGAGTGGACGCAAGGTCAGCACCAGCGAACGCGAGAGCAGCGGCGAGATCACACTGAAGCTGGGGTTCTCGGTGGTGGCGGCGATGAGCGTGACCAGCCGGTTTTCCACCGCCGGCAACAAGACGTCCTGCTGGGCCTTGTTGAAGCGGTGCACCTCGTCGACGAACAGCACGGTCGACACACCCCGGGCCAGTTCGCGTTTGGCAGCCTCCAGGTGGGCGCGCACCTCTTTGACCCCCGAGGTCACCGCCGAGATCTCGACGAAGCGTCGTCCGGTCTGGTGGGAGACCACCGCGGCGATGGTGGTCTTGCCGACCCCAGGTGGCCCCCACAAGAAGACCGACATGGCACCGGTGCCCTCGGCGAGGCGACGCAGCGGCGAGCCCGCGGCCAGCAGATGCTGCTGGCCGACGATCTCGTCGATGCTGCGCGGACGCATCCGCACCGCCAGCGGCAGGTTCGCGTGATCGGCGTCGGCCAGCGACCCGCCGGAGGTGGGTTCCGCGACCGGGCTGATGTTGCCGAACAGGTCCTCGCTCACCCGAGTGAGGCTACCCCATGGCACCGACGGGCCGATCTCTCAGCCGAGAGTCTCAGCCGAGCAGCTTCGCTTCGAGGCCGGCCTGGTCGTCCGCCGTCCAGCCGTTGAGCTCCAGCCATCCGGCGACCGAGCCGAAGTCGCGGGCGACCCGCCTGAGCACCAGTTCCATCAGTTCGGGCGGGGTCGATTGGGACTGGACATCGGCGTCGTGTTCGCCCGATCCGGCGCCGGCCATGAAGCCGAGCTTGGTGAGGATGGCGACGATCCGCTCGGTGCTGGCGGCATAGTCCGCGAGGATCTGGTCTTCGGGCACGCCCAGTGCCGCGAGCAGCACCGCGCTGACGGTGCCGGTGCGATCCTTGCCGGCCGCGCAATTGATGATGGCTGCTCCCGGTGAGCCGGCGACCGCCCGCAATGCACCGATGATGCTGTCGGGCCGTGACCGGAAATAGCCGAGGTAATGCCCGGCGACGACATGCACGGTGTCCGGCGGGTCGCCGTCCTCGAGCACCGAAAACTCACCGAACCAGGCGGGCATCGGATCATTGGGGTCGTCCTCGGGGTACAGACTCAGCTTGTGCACCCGGACGCGCCCGTCGAAGGGGAATCCTTGCGCCCGGGCGCGTTCGCTGTTGGTGCGCAGATCGATCACATCGCTGAGCATCAGGTCGTCGAGCAGCCACTCGATCGAGGTCTGGGGCAGGTCATCCAGGTTGTCCGAGCGCAGCAGCACGCCTTCGCGCAGCGTGCGTCCGCCAGTGGTGGTCATGCCACCGAAGTCCCGGATGTTGACCAGGCCGTCGAGATCGACCCAGTTCGGTTGATACGCCATATGGTCGAACCTACCAACTTCTGTTACGCGTCGATGAACAGCACGCACCTCATCACCGCGGGCCGCTGCCGGCCCGGTCTTGGCGGCTGGTGGCTAGGCGCTGGTCTGCGCCGCTGCACCGGACTTGTCGGACTTGTCGCTCGCGCCGGCCTTGTCGGCCTTCGGCTTGAAGTCGACGCCGGCCTCCCTGCGCTGTTGCGCGGTGATCGGGGCGGGAGCTTCGGTCAGCGGGTCGTAGCCGCCGCCCGACTTCGGGAAGGCGATGACCTCACGGATGGACTCGAAACCGCCCAGCAGCATGACCAGGCGGTCCAGGCCGTAGGCGACACCACCGTGCGGCGGGGCGCCGTACTGGAAGGCGTCCAGCAGGAAACCGAACTTCTCCTGCGCCTCTTCGGCGCTGAGACCCATCACCTGGAAGACGCGCTCCTGAATGTCACGGCGGTGAATACGGATCGAACCTCCGCCGACCTCAACGCCGTTGCAGACGAAGTCGTAACCGTACGACAAGGCTGATCCGGGGTCGGTGTCGAACGTATCCATCGACTCGGGCTTGGGCGAGGTGAAGGCGTGATGCACCGCGGTCCAGCGTCCGTGGCCGACCGCGACATCACCTTCGGCGGTGGCCTGGGCTGCCGACTTGAACAGCGGCGCATCGACCACCCAGCAGAATGCCCACGCCTCGGGATCGATCAGATCGCAGCGGTGGCCGATCTCGACCCGAGCCGCCCCGAGCAGCTCCTGAGAGCTCTCCCGCTCCCCGGCGGCGAAGAAGATCGCATCGCCGGGCTTGGCGCCGGCGGCGGGCACCAGTGCTGCCTTTTCTTCGTCCGAGAGGTTCTTGGCGACCGGCCCGGCGAGCTCGCCGGACTCGTTGATCGTGATGTAGGCCAGCCCGCGGGCGCCGCGCTGCTTGGCCCATTCCTGCCAGGCGTCGAACTGGCGACGCGGCAGCGACCCGCCGCCGGGCATCACGACGCACCCTACGTAGGGCGCCTGGAAAACCCGGAACGAGGTGCCGGCGAACAGTGCGGTGACCTCGTGGATCTTCAGGTCGAAACGCAGATCGGGCTTGTCGGAGCCGTAGTCGTTCATCGCCTCATGCCAGGTGAGCCGACGCATCGGACGAGGCAGCTCCACGTCGATGAGCTTCCAGACCTGTGCCATCACTTCCTCGGAGACGGCGATGACATCGTCTTGATCGACGAAGCTCATCTCGACGTCCAGCTGAGTGAACTCGGGCTGCCGGTCGGCCCGGAAGTCCTCGTCGCGGTAGCAGCGGGCGATCTGGTAGTAGCGCTCCATGCCGGCGACCATCAGCAGCTGCTTGAACAGCTGGGGGCTTTGCGGCAGCGCGTACCACGAGCCCGGCCGCAGCCGGGCGGGCACCAGGAAGTCACGGGCGCCCTCGGGAGTGGACCGGGTCAATGTGGGGGTTTCGATGTCGACGAAGCCCAGCGAGTCGAGCGCCTGCCGGATGGTGTGGGTAACCGACGAACGCAGCCGGATGGCTTCGGCCTGGCGCGGACGACGCAGATCCAGGTAGCGGTACTTGAGCCGGGCATCCTCGCCGACATTGACGCGCTCATCGATCGGGAACGGCAGCGGCGCGGAGGGGTTGAGTACCTCGAGTCCGCTGACCACGACCTCGACCTCACCGGTCACCATGGCCGGATTGACCGTGTCCTCCGACCGGGCCTCGACCACACCGGTGACAGCGATGCAGAACTCGTTGCGCAGCTTGTGGGCACCAAGTTGATCGACTAGTTCCTCGCGGATCACACATTGCACGATCCCGGAGGCATCCCGCAGGTCGATGAACACCACACCACCGTGATCGCGGCGGGCGTCCACCCATCCGGCCAGCTTGACCGTGGTGCCGATTGTGGATCGGAGCAGCGTGCCTGCCTCGTGGGTGCGGATCACAAGTATTTTCCTCTCGCGTGGCCCGTATGGACGGTAACCGAACCCGCACAGTCTAGCCCGCGCGGGCAGGACGTGGTCTCGCGGCGCCGCCAGTGCCGCAGCACGATGACTGCGAGCTTCGTCTGAATACGCCATGAGCTGAACCTGCGGTGCGCAGGTCGTCGCGAGGCCTCGTGCTCGACACCGCCACCAGATAAGGTTTATCTAACTTCCGATGGATCTTGCACCCCACGGAGGAGGTCCGCCACGATGACGTCCTACAACCTCGCGGTCGCGCTCGGTTCGAGCCGCGTCGCCGCAGCCAGCGCGCACACCGATCCCGACCTGGGGGTTGTCGCCGAGCCGATCAGCCTCGGGCGCCTCGGCACCGCGTCTTCGTGCCTGTTTGTGCCTCGGGACGGCGATCTGGTCTTCGGCGACGCAGCCAGACAGCACGGTCAGGCCCAGCCGGAACGGATGATCTGCGATCTGCGACACCGCCTCGGAGACGACGTGCCGCTGCTGGTAGGTGGGCAAAGGCTGGTCCCGGAGCAGCTTTACGCACAACTGATCGCCTGGGTTGTCCAACGGGCCACCGAGCAAGCAGGTGAGCCGCCCGCAGGCATCACCATCGGGTACCCAGCAACCGAGTGGGGTACGCATCGCCTGAGCCTGATTGCCACCGCACTGGCGGCACTGGGTCTCGACGGCTTCGATTTCATACCCGAGTCTGAGGCTGCCGTCGCGCAGTACGAGGCCTCGGCTCCCCTGGAGAACGGCCAAACCGTCGCCGTTTACGACCTGGGCGGCGACGCACTCAGTTGCGCTGTGCTGCGCAAGGAACGCGACGGAGGTCTCGGTCAGGTCGGCGCTTCGGGTGGCCTCACCGATCTTGGCGGCACCGATTTCGACGATCTGGTCTTCCGGCACGTCATGGAGGTGTCCGGGCTGGCCAAGATGACGCTGGATGCCGACCACGTCGACGTCCGAGGCGCCCTGATCCGACTGCGCGAAGCCTGCGTCGAAGCCAAGGAGACGCTGTCCTCCCAGACAGCCGTGACCATTCCCGTTGCGGTGGCAGCGGTCCACACCACCGTCCGCCTCACGCGTGCCGAATTCGAGCAGATGATCGAGCCCGCTCTGGATCGCACGATCGATGTGCTGGATGACACTGTCGAGCATGCCGGCATTCAGGTATCGCAGCTCGAAGCCGTACTCCTCATCGGCGGTTCATCAAGAATTCCGCGGGTGGCGCAGCGGTTGTCGGAGTCGCTCGACCGGCCGATCGTGATCGACAGCGATCCTGCTTTGTCAGCGGTACTCGGTGCTGCACGGGCAGGACTACGGTTCGCAGAGGCTCGGGCGCAGGCGGTGATCGGCGCCCACGAACAACAGGCAGCGGTTGTCGAGGATCTGCCGACTCCCGACGACGAGTCGGCAGCGCAACCGGCGGTCCGGTCGAAGCGTCGACGTCGCGACCGCGGTCGGCTGATGGTGTTCACCGCCGCGGTAGTCACCGTAGTCACGCTGTTGCTCAGCGGATCATCGTCCGGCTCACCGCTTCCGGCCGGCTCGGCAGTCGACGAGGCGTCCACCTCGCACACGTCATGGTCGCAGGCGCAGCGCCCCAGCCCCGCCGACGGCGAGCCCTCTGCCGACCTCGTGGAGCCCACCGAGCTGAGGCCGCACGGTCACCTCACTCTGCCCAGTGAGGTGAGCGCGGTGCCGACGAGCAACCCTGTGGGCTCGCCTGGCGCCCCGACAACGGTGGCACCGAACACCACGGCCGCGGCCGACGACGAGACCGTCGCTGACCTGGCGCCCGAGATCGGTACGCAACTACCGACCGGCGACACCACCACCGACTCCCCGGTCGAGCCCACCACGGCCAGCCCACCATCTGATTCGAGCGCTCCATCCGCTCCTGAGACCGATGGGAGCTGACCATGACCACCACGTCCCGAGGAACCACGCCGCCGTTCTCCAGCGTTCGACATGCACTGCAGGCAATCGAGACCATCGCCACCTCCGGTAGCCCGCGGGCCTTCATTGTCGGCACCGCCCGATCCGGCAAGACCAGCCTGCTGCGCGAGATCACCAATCTGCTCGCAGACCTCGAGACCGCATTCACCGAATACCGGCCAGGCACGTCGGCCGCCTCGGTGCCGCCCTCTCGGGTACTCGTTGTCGATGATCTTCACCTGTTGGACGAGGAGCATCTCGACCAGATCGGCGGTCGGGCCCTCGATCCCACCGCCGGGCTCATCGTCGCCAGCCGGCCCTGGCCGAGGCCCGACGGATTGACAGCGATCTGGCGTCGCCTTGAGCAGGACGCGCCCGCGGTCGTGCTCGGTCAGCTCTCGCGATCGGATGCCCTCACCTACTGCCAAGTGCATGGCCGAGCGGTCTCATCCGCCTGCTTGACCCAGATTCTGGCAGCCACCGGCGGCATCAGCTGGTTGGCTACCCGGGCGCTGAGTCTTCATGATGACCGTGATTGCGTGGACGATCCCGAGCACAGTGGATTGCATCTGCTCCTCCAAGACGAGATCGCCCACCGCCTGAACACCGCCGACGCGCAGTTGCGTCATCTGGTCGAGTTGGTGAGCATTGATCCGCATGCGAACCTCGGTTCCATCGAATCGGTGTCAGCTGTCGACGCGCTCATCGCGCAGGGTCACGCCGAAGGGCTTCTATTGCGCAATGGGCGTCCGGTCCCGGTGGTGCGGTCAGCGGTTCTGGCTTCCACTCCCGCGCACCGACTGGCCGAGCTGAGGGCTGAGACCAGCGCCGACCGGAGCAGTCTGATCAGCCACGACGATGCGTCGGCACCGCTGCTACAGCAGGCTCTCAATGTGTGGTCGAAGGGTGATCTTGACGGAGCCGCGGGACTCGTCGAGGAGGCGGAGATGGCCGCCGGTTCTCCCAACTCGGATCTCGCGGCCGACCTTGCGGCGGCTATCTGGGCCGAGCGCGGGCTGCCGCTGATCAGTAGTCAGAGTTATCTCGCGCGACCGACCGACGACCCGGCCTCATCGGTGCGCGCGCTGCTGGTCCATGCTGGTGCGGGTTTCCCTGACCGTTTCCACGATCGTCAATCCGTCGCGCAGTCGCCCACAACACTCGGTGTCGCCTTGCAGCTGTTTGAAGCCGGTCTGCGTGATTCCGTGAAGCAGCAACCACCTGCATCGGCGCTCAGTTCGTTGGTACAGGCCTCGGAGCTGTACTCCGCATCCAAGAGTGTGGGCCCGATCGCCGAGTTGCCGGCCGTGGTCGCGGCGGGCGTGGCGATGGGCGCCGGCGAGTTGCAGACCGCCCAGGCGGTCATCGACGCCGCGGTCAGCGCAGAGCAGGGCGGACCCTGGGCGCGCCCGCGGTTGCTAGGCTGGCAGGCCTTTGTCGCGATCCGCAATGAGCGTCCGCACGAGGCCCGCGAAGCCTTGCGTCAGGCCGAAGAGCTCGTCTCGCCTCAGTCGTCGCGCACGCAGCTGCTGCTTGCCACGATCCGGATCACGTTGGCTCGACGTTATGGAGATACGCAGAGCCTCACGATGGCGTGGCAGGCCGCTCTGACCGCCAGCCGCAATGTGGACGTGTCACTGTATTCGCTGCTCCCGCTCGGCTCGCTGATCGATGCCGGAGCCCGACTGGGTGACTCCGTGACGTTGGCACCCTATCTCGCACACGGCCTCGAGATCGTGCGTAGGCTCGGCTATCCCCCACTGTGGTCGAACCACCTGTGGTGGGCGGGCGTCCAGCAGGGCATCCTACTCAACAAGCCCGGTTCGCTTGCACCGCATGCTCAGGCATTGGTGGCCGCGGCGCCGCACAGCTCGGTTGCCGCTGCGATGGCCCAGGCAGGCGGGGTCTGGGTCGCAGTTCTGGGCGGCAAGGTTGACGCAGGCGCAGTCGAGGCGGCGGCCCGAGGACTGGCGGCGGCCGGACTCTCCTGGGATGGCGCGCGTTTGGCCGCGCACGGGGCGGGCCGGTTACCCGATGATCGTAGGGCGTCTTCTCGACTGATGGCCTGCGCCCGTGAACTTCATCCCCCCGAGGTGATCCGGCACGCTGCTGGCAGCACCGAGAGCAGCCCAACCCCGAGCCACGAGGGTGCTTCGCTGAGCGAACGCGAACATGATGTGGCGGTGTTGATACTGCAAGGCAAGACCTACGCCGAGATCGGCCAGGCGATCTTCATCTCACCCCGTACGGTCGAGCACCATGTGGCCAGTATCAGACGTCGGCTGGAGGCGAAATCGCGCTCTGATCTTATCGCCAAACTGCGTTTGACTATAGGTGGAACCGAGGACAGATGATGACGGACGCTGCTGATCCCGTAACCCCCTATTCACAAACTAGGGACAATCCCCCATGCTTTGTACTAACCCGTGCCATACGCTCGAATCGACCGTCACCCACAAGACAGGAGCTGCGATATGACCACGCCCTTGGCCACGATTGCTGACGCTCTCATCGAGTTCATTCTGAGCTTGTTGCGCGACCCGGCCGCGGCCGCGCAGTTTGCTGCTGAACCCGAAGAGACCCTCGCGGAGGCCGGCCTGTCCGGGGCCTGTGCTGCCGACGTGCGCGCTGTCGTGCCGGTGGTGGTTGACCGGCCCGACGTCGTGCAGCGGCCTGTCCAAGCGACTCCGGTTCACCCTGGCTACTCACCCCAGGTGAGTATTCAGCAACCGCAGTCCCCCGCGCATCCTCCGACCGTGGTCGAAGAGATCACCAATGTGACCACCAATTTCGCAATCGACGCGCGCACCACGATCATCGACCAATCGGTGAATCAGAATATCTGGGCCGGCGGTGACGTGACCCAGATCTTCGACCAGGAAGCGATCGTCGCCAGCGGTGATGGCTCGGTGGCCGCCGGCAAGGATGCCTCGATCGACAACTCGCAGACCGAGATCGATGCCGACGATATCGGGATCGGTAACACCGAGATCACCGCAGAGATCTCCGATGCGTTCAACGACCAGTCGACCACCACCGATGTTGACGTCACTGTTGGCACCGCCGCTGAGGATCCGGTGGCAGACGGCCTGGTCGCCGTCGTCGACGCGCCGGCTGATGCCGCGCTGGTCACCGACGCGGCAACGGCCACTGCGGATACCGCTACGGAGGTCCTGGACGTTCCAGACGCGGGCGTGGCCGCTGTGGCGAACGAGTACGAAGACTCGGGTGCGGTGCTCTACGATCCGGCCGGCTATGACGTCGACGGACTTGACCAACCGTAACGAGTTCGGTTGCGAACGTGAAGATGGCTGAAAATAACGATCAGGAGACCTCCGGCGCAACTGCTGCGGTCATGCGGATACGAACCGTGAAACCGCAGCAGGAGCCGCCGGAGCGTCCCTCCGTGCTCAACCCGAATGCTGCCCCGGTATTGGTCAAGCTCGCACCACCGTTCTCGGTTCGGGCCTGCCAGTTCTTGTGGGTGGTCAGCTTCGTGCTGGCGGGGCTGGCGATCATCTACTTCTTCGTCGTGCGCGAAGACCAGCTTCCGCTCATCGTCGAGACGATCCGCGACGTGAACTCCGAGCGCACCACCGAAACCTACCAGCGCGCTGCAGACATCATCTATTGGTCGGCATTCGCGGCAATGATCGGGCTGCTACTCATCCAGATAACCTTGCTGGTGTCGTTCACCAACCGCAAGCCCGGCGTGCGATGGTGGCAGTTCATCACTCTGCTCGGGCAGGCGTTGCTCTTCGGTCTGGGACGTGAACTGATAGCCGCCGGTGACCATGGCGAGCACCTGCGACAACTCCTGGCCGGCCAACTCGTCGCGGTCACCTTGGCGCTACTCGTCAGCAACCTGCGTGGTGCTGTTGCCTGGAGCGTGCGCCGTCACGACGTCCGCAAGGGACTGGGGTGGTCTGGTGGGGCTGATGCCTGAGACAATCCCTTCCAGAGTGCGCACCACGATTCTGCAGGTCTCGGTAGCTTTGCGCTCAAGCATCGGCGACTGACTCTTCGCTCGCCACTGATCGAGTTCGATCATGGCCTGCAGAGCTATTTCGTGGGCGGATACCTCCTGGGGCAGGCCCAGCCGCAGTGCCGGATCCAATCCGTCGCCACCGACGATTCTCACGGCCCGCTGGGCATCGTCCTCCGGAAGGCCCAGCCCTGCCGTGCGCGCCGAGGACAGCAATGTCAGTTCACGCAACCAGTGAGCCGAAGCTCGGATCCGTTCGATTCCTTCCAAGACTGTGGAGGAATCTCGGCGCGGCTTGTCGCGCAATAACCGCTCCAGTGCATCCAGTACGCCCCTGGCTTTCAGGCTCGCCGCCCGGGAGTGAAAGTGCAACTCGACGAAGTCGTTCAACTCATTGAGGCCGCTGTGCTGCACGAGCTGGGTGGACAGTTGCGTCGAATCGGTGGCCCCCGCACGGATCAGCGAGATCGCCAAGCGGACTCCGAACAGCCCGAATCTCGCCAGCAGCTCTTTGCGTTCCCGTTCGCTCAGCGACAGATGATCGGCGGGCCGGACGAAACGATCTGCTGAGACCAGCAGCCGCTCTCGCTCCACTCGGTCCAATGCGGCCAGTTCCCGGAAGGCGGTGAACTCGGCCTCGCGCAAGGTCTGCGCGCCCTCTGCCAGTAGCCCAGCTACGGGGACTACTCCTAATGCCAGCGAGGCCAACTCTCCATCGCGTTCGTACCGCAGGGCGACCTTGCGTGCCGACAACAGTGAATCGATGCGTCCAGAGCCGATCTCATCAGCGCGTGACAGAACCGCCACCGCATTCACGGTCTGCGACGGCCCCGCCGCGGTGTCTCGGAAAGCCTCGAGAAACCCGAGATCCGAGGGGTGCAGATGACGCAGCAGGTAGACGATGGCGTCCGCCTCCGATGGAGAATCGGAGGGGGTCAGGAAACTCATCGAGCGCGCCGATACCTCGTGGGATGTCGAGGCGATTCCTGGGGTATCAATGAGAATCACCGACTTGAGTGCGGGGGCCGGCCAACCGATGTCTATCCTCTCGACGTCATCTGCCGACATCTCTCCCAGGTCGATGACCAGTTTGCCCCTCACTCGGCGTAGCGGCAGCCGTTGGCTCGGGCGCCCGTGTGGCCGCAAGGTGATCGATGGAGTCTCCGAGTAGCGATACCAGGTGACGATCTTGGTGCACTCACCAGCATCCGTGGGCGCGATCTGCTCACCCAGGATCGCATTGAGTAGCGTCGACTTTCCCGCCTTCACGATGCCCGCGATGGCAAGCCGGAGTGGCTCACGAATCCTGCGCTCCAGTCGGTCGAGTAGCTCCAGCGCCGCCTCGTCGCGCGTATAGAGGCGGCGGGTGACCTCGATCAGGGCCGCAGTGTCGTCCAGCTGGTCCGGGCTCACTGCGCCACGGCCCGTGGGACGCGGCCTGCCGGCAACGTCTGCACCACGGGCAGGCCGGCCTGGAGTTGTTCGAGCTGGCTCAATTGGGTACGCAGCAGCGCGACCCGCTTGTCGTGCTGCGCGCTGTAGGATCCGGCCGCCTGCTTGGCGGCCAGCACCGAATCGGTGAGAGAACGATGCATCTCATCGGCGATGGAGGTGAAATGGTCGCGAGCGGTGCGTTGGACGACTCGCAGCCGGTCCTTCAGCTGTTTGGCGACTTGGAAGGTGACCTCGTCGATATAGCGACGCACGATGTTCTTCGCCTCGAAGCGGCGGCGCATCAGCCGGTTCCCCATGTCCTCACGATAGGCCCGCCGCCCGACCAGCACACCGGCGATCAGCGAAAGCGGGTTGATCAGGCTCAGGCCGATCAACCCGCTGGCCAGTCCGACCATCAGGACTCCGCCGTAAGAGCCTCGGACGCCGATATAGATCTTCTCGGTGGCGCTCAGTTGACCGGGGTCAAAATCGGGCAACTCGTCGACTGGATCAAGGATTCCGTCGATGGATGCGACCTCGATTACCGGGAGCTCTCGCTCCTCGGCCAAGAACAGCTCGCCGATCTCTTCGGTCAGCCAGGTGGAACGCTCCTCGGTCCACACGAACGTCTCCGAGATGGCCGAGGCGACGCGCTGGTCGACCCACTCCGTGATCTGCTCCCAGATGGGGCCGGGATCTCCTTCGTCGATCGCTTGCTCGGCCTCGCGTTGGACCCGCCGCAGCCGGTCCCGCAAATCGTGCTCCATGTCGGAGATGAGGTCGGCGATGCCGTCGGCCAAGGCCACCTGCCATCGTGAGGACACACCGCGGAACTCCTCAGCCTTTGCCTTGGCGTTCTCGAGCTCGGCGATGAGACGCGGGGTATCGTGCGGGTTCAGCAGTGCGCTCAGTTCGGTTCGTACCGACACCGTCATCTGCTCCACCGCAAAATTCATGTCGTGCACCGCACTGCGGGCACTCAGCAGCTCGGCATGCTCGACCACATCGCGGCGCAGATGTGCCACGAGCGCCGGGAAGCCGGACTCGTCATTGAGCTCGCGATCCTGCTGGGAGGCCGCCAGCAGACGCAGATCGCTGGAGACCGCGAATATGGGGAGGTCACCGATCTGTTTGAGGTGCCCTTGGTCAAGACGCTCGATTACCCGCCACTGCGGGTAGAGATCGGTCTTCGCCAGCACCGCCGCCACATTCGGGCAGATACGCAACGCATGTTTGAGTAGTTGTACCTCCGGTGCGGTGTACTCCTGGGAGGCGTCCGAAACCAGCAGCACCGCATCAGCAGACGACAGCGCGGAAAGCGTCGCGAGCGCCTTGGTGGAATCCAGCGATCCCACTCCGGGAGAATCCACCAAGCGCAATCCGCCCTTGAGGAGCTCGCGTGGCAACGAGACCTCGGCGGCCACAATATGCCGCTGGTTTCCCGGATTCCCCTTCTCCGAAACATACTCGGCAAGATCGTCGATCTGAATGGGCTGTTTGACGACCTTCACGGGTTCTGCCTCGGGCTCGTCGGTGCGAGTGACCACCCACGCTGCCGGCTGTGCACCGTAGCCGACCGCGGTCGGCACGCTGGTCGCGACATCATCGTCGATCGGGCACACCGGTGCGTTCACCAACGCATTGATCAGCTTGCTCTTGCCTTGTTTGAACTCTCCGACAACGACGACCCGCACGTTCGGATCCTGGAGTCGGGTGCGAGCCTGAATCAGCCTCTGCACAAGATCTGTCCGGCTGGTGACCGCGGCGAATCGGCCGGTGCGCTCCACGAGTTCGAGCAACTCGCGCCGCCCAGGAACAGCCGCCTCAGTCGGGGGCTTCGAGGGATCAGCGATGGTCGCCGAGCGGGCCATCGCCCGCCGCGGCACCGCAGCCGATCCGTCCGCATGCGTGCGGCTTGCCCGAGCCTGATCGGTCATGCTTGCTCCTCGCAATCGGTGCTGTACGTCACTCAATCAAATGATGCCGAACATCCACAAGCCCGGCCTCCAGGGAAGCCGGGCTGTGAATGTCATCTAGTGCGATCAGAAATCGATCTCGCCCTCGCCACCGGTGGTGCCGGAGCCTGGGCTGAAGATATTGCCGCTGTTGGCCCACTCGAAGCTGTTCTCGTAGGTAGCATCGATCTCGCTGGTGAACGAATCCTCGATTGTGAACGAGTCTTCGATATCAACATTCACGTTCGTCGACTGATCATTGAACGAATCGTTGATGTCAAGATTGAGGTCGTACTGCTCGGAGAAATCGTTGAACGAATCGTTGATGCGCACATCGATGTCGGTGTTGCCGATATTGATATCGTCAGCGAAGACCTTCGTCACGGAATTGTCGATGTTCACATCGCCACCCGCGGCGATCGAATCGTCACCGAAGGCGACACTTGCGCTCTGCCCGAAAACCTGCACGATGTCGGTATCGCCGAAGCTGTTACCTGTCGAGATGACCTGGTTGACCGACTGATCGAACTGCAACGTGCGCGCATCTACGTCAATGTTGACCTCGGTATCGCTGCCGCCGAAGCCCTTGCCTGCAGCTCCGAGAAGTCCGCCACCGGTCAGTCCACTGAAATTCAAGTTCTCGAAGCCGGCGTTGTACTGGCGCACTCCGACAGTTGACGAGTAGTCATTCAACGTTTGAGTGTTGAACGAACTCGTAACGTTGAACGAATCCTGGTTGCGAATGGAGTTGTCCGAACTGTCATTGAAGGAGTCTTCGATCTCGACCTCGACCTCGGTCGACGAGTCATTGTGCGAGTTCTCCACGGTGTTGAAGGAGTCCTCGATCTCGAATTCGACGTCCACATCGGTGGACGAGTCGTTGTAGGAGTTCTGGTTGCCGGAGTCCTCGATCTCGATGTCGTTGTTCGAGAGGATGTCGTTGTTGGAGTTGCTGGTCTCGTTGAACGAATCTTCGACCTCGTTGCCCGAGAGCACGTCAGTGTCATTGTTCGAGAACACGTCGTTGTACGAGTCCTCGACCTCGTTGAAGGAATCCTCGACCGCGATGCCCACGTTCGTGGAGTTGTCGGAGCTGTCGTTGAAGGAGTCTTCGATCTCGACGTCGGTCTCGGTGTTGAACGAATCCTCGGTCTCGTTGTTCGACGCGACGGTGTTGAAGGAATCCTCGACCTCGGTCTCGGTGTTGAACGAGTCCTCGATCTCGGTATTGAACGAATCCTCAACCTCAACGTCGGTATTGAACGAATCCTCGGTCTCGTTGTTCGAGGCCACGTTGTTGAAGGAATCCTCGACCTCGACCTCAGTCTCGGTATTGAACGAATCCTCGACGCCAACCTCGACCTCGGTCTCGGTATTGAAGGACTCTTCAATCTCTATGTCGTTGTTCGACAAAATGTCATCAGCCACAGTTCTTGCCTTTCCCCGGGACCTCGGTGGGCCAGATGGATGAGTGGAAGCCTCAGGAAAAAGTCTGCGCGAGTCGTCGCCCCGGTACATCGGGGCTTATCCCGAAACCCCCGGCCCCTACCTAGGGGGTTGGGGCACGAGGGGTCGGGGGTTCTGGGGGATTGCTACTGGCCGCCCGCGATCACCCGGGGACGTGCGTCGGCCTTGGGCGGGGTCCACACGCGGGCATCCGCGGCGACCTGGTCTCCGGAGCGAATGTCCTTCACCTCTCCGCTCACGCCGCCGAACCAGACATACGGGATGCCGCGCCGATCGGCGTAGCGGATCTGCTTGCCGTACTTGTCGGCCTTGGGGGCCACCTCGCAGGCGATTCCCCGGCCTCGCAGCGCCGCCGCCACCCGCATTGCTGTGGTGCGGGTCTGCTCGGCGTCCACGGCCACCACCACACAACTCGGCACGCTGCGCGAGGCGGTCAGCTCTCCCCTGGCCAGCAGCGGCATCAGCAGCCGGGTCAGACCCAACGAGATACCCACCCCCGGATAGGTGCGCTTGCCGTCGGTGGCCAGCGAGTCATAGCGCCCACCCGAGCTGATCGAGCCGAGGTGCTCATGGCCGACCAGTACCGTTTCGTAGACGGTGCCGGTGTAGTAGTCCAGCCCCCGCGCGATCTTCAGATCGGCGACCATCCGGCCCGGCACCTGGATCCGTGCGGCGTTGATCACCTGCGCCAACGCGTCCAGGCCCTCGTCCAGCATCTCGCTGTGCACGCCGAGTTCGCGGACCCGCCCGACGAACGAGTCGTCCTCGGTGCAGATCGTGGCCAGCTCGACGCACTTGGCCGCGACCTGCCCGGACAGCCCGAGCTCGTCGGTCAGCAACTCGGTCACCGCGTCCGGGCCGATCTTGTCGAACTTGTCGACCCGCTGCAGCACCGCTGCGGTGTCCTCGATACCGAGCCCGCGGTAGAAGCCCTCCGACAGCTTGCGGTTGTTGACGTGCATGCGCGCCGGCGGCAGGCCGAGGCGGGTGTGCAGCTTCTCCAGGGCCTCCAGCATCACCAGCGGCGCCTCGACGTCATGGTGGTCGGCCAAGGTGTTCTCGCCGATGATGTCGATGTCAGCCTGGGTGAACTCACGGTAACGGCCCTCCTGGGGGCGCTCCCCCCGCCAGACCTTCTGAATCTGGTAGCGGCGGAACGGGAACTGCAGGTGTCCGGAGTTCTCCAACACGTAGCGGGCCAGCGGCACGGTCAGGTCGAAGTGCAGCCCGAGATCATCGCCGGTCTCGCCGGGCTCGGCGTGCAACCGCCGGACGACATAGACCTCCTTGGTGATCTCGCCCTTGCGGGTGAGCGAGTCCATCGTCTCCACGGCGCGGGTCTCGATACTGGCGAATCCGTGCAACTCGAAGGTCTCGCGGACGATGTCGATGACTGCCTGCTCGACCATGCGCTGGGCGGGCAGAAGTTCCGGAAAGCCGGACAGCGGCTTGGGTCGGGCCATCAGGCGAGAGCCTCCTTGGACAGGTAGGGATTGGTAGCCAGTTCACGGGCCATGGTCGTGGTCTGGCCGTGCCCCGGCAGAATACCGGTTTCGGCGTCGATCAGCCCGCACAGTCTGCGCAACGACTGCTTCATCTGGGTCATCGAACCGCCCGGCAGGTCGACACGTCCGATGCTGCCCGCGAACAGCACGTCGCCGCTGAACAGCAGTGGCTCGCCGCCGACGTAGCTGCGCAGCACCACACAGCCCGGCGTGTGACCGGGGGCGTGGATCACCTCGAGGTCGATGCCTGCCACCGTGAGCTGGTCGCCGTCGGCCATCGGCCGCAGATCGTCGGGGGCCGGCAGCACCGTGGTCCCAGCGACCTGTTCGATGAGCGGCTCGCTGCCCGGGCCGAAACCGAGCACCGGCTCGGTGAGCATCGGCCGGTCGCCGGGATGCAGCCAGACCGGTATGGCGAATTCGTTGGCCAGCTTCGCGGCGTCGGCAACGTGGTCGAAATGACCGTGGGTACAGATGATGCCCTCCGGACGCAGCCGCTGTTCGTCCAGCACCTGGTGGACGCTCGGACCGGCGTGGGCTCCGGGATCGATGATCACGGCGGATTGAACGTTGGATGAGTCCGGGGCACCGGAAGCTACCACATAGCAGTTCGTCTGCCAGGGCCCGGTTACGATTGACACGATGAACACATTTTGCAGCCTATCGGGCAAGATGTACCCATGAGTGAAAGTGCAGGGCCGGCTCGTTTCGGTCGCGTCGATTCCGATGGCACCGTCTACGTCGTGACTTCGACGGGTGAACGAAGAGTGGGCCAAGTTCCAGATGCCGATCCAGCCGAGGCACTGGCGTTCTTCGTCCGCCGCTTCGAGGCCCTCGAAACCGAGGTGAACCTGCTGTCCAAGCGCATCGAATCGGGCACCGTATCACCCGAGGAGGCGCGCAAAGCGGTCAATGCCCTCAGCACATCGATTGCGGAGGCCAACGCGGTAGGCGACCTCGACGGCCTGATCGTGACCCTCCAGGGCCTGGCACCCCAGCTCGCCGCAGCTCAGGAGGCCCGCAAGGCTCAGCGTGCCCAGCAGAACGAAGAGACCCGCGCTGCCAAAGAGGCGATGGTCGAACAGGCCGAGAAGCTTGCCGCCGGCAACGACTGGCGCGGCGGTGTCAACAGGTTCCGTGCCCTGCTCGATGAGTGGAAGGCGCTGCCGCGCATCGATCGGGCGACCGACGACGAACTCTGGCATCGTTTCAGCAGCGCCCGCACCACCTACACCCGCCGGCGCAAGGCGCAGTTCGCCAGTGAGAACGAACGCCGCGACGGCGCCCGCAAGGCGAAAGAGGCCATCATCGCCCGGGCGCGCGAGATCGCCGGGTCGACCGACTGGTCCGACACCGCGGCCGAGTTCCGCCAGCTGATGAATCAGTGGAAGGCGGCCGGCGGCGCCGCGCGCGAGATCGACGACGCGCTGTGGGCCGAGTTCCGGGGACTGCAGGATCAGTTCTTCGAGGCCCGCTCGGCCGCATTCAGCGCCGAGGACGACGAGTTCCGCGAGAACCTCACGGCCAAGCAGTCGCTGCTCGATCAGGCTGAGGCGACGATTCTGCCGGTCACCGATGTCAAGACCGCGCGTGAGGGGTTCCGAGACTTCCTCGCCCGCTACAACGAGTACGGCAAGGTGCCGCGCGACGCCATTCGGCCGCTGGAGAATCGCGTCCGGGCTCTGGAGCACGCCATCAAGGCCGCCGAGGACGACGAATGGCGCCGTACCGACCCAGAAGCCCGCAAGCGCGCCAGCGACACGGTCGAGATGTTCACCACGCAGATCGAGAAGCTCGCCAAGCAGGCCGACGATGCGGAGGCCCGCGGTGATCTCAAGAAGGCACAGAAGACCCGCGAGTCGATCAAGACCTACACAGAGTGGCTGAATCAGGCCACCAAGGCTCTGGACGAGTTCTCCGGCAACGGAGCCTGACCCGCATACCAATGCCAGCGGCGCGTCCCCGGTTCCGGCCGGTGGCGCGCCGTTTGCTGTTCGTCAGCCGCCCTGGCTGACCCGGTAGACGTCGTATACCCCGGAGATCCGGCGCATCTGGTTGATGACGTGATCGAGATAGTGCGGGTCGCTGCATTCGAAGGTCAATCGCACCTTGGCCAACCGATCTTTCGTCGTGCTGACCAGGGCAGAGGTGATCGAGATGCCCTGATCGCTGAGAGCCTTGGTGAGCTCGGAGAGCAGTCCGGTGCGGTCCAGCGCCTCGACCTGGATCGCGACCAGGTATCCCACCCCGCCGGTGGCGGCCCATTCGACCTGGACGATGCGCTCCGGTTGGGAGAGCAGGTTCGCGGCGTTGGTGCAATCGCGCCGGTGTACCGAGACGCCGTTCTCGCGGGTGACGAACCCCATGATGGCGTCCCCCGGCAGCGGCGTGCAGCACTTGGCCAGCTTCACCCACATGTCCGGCAGGCCTTCGACTATCACGCCGGCATCGTTCTTACCGGTGGAACGCCGCCGCGGAGCGGCGATCCGCATGTCCTCGGAGCCTTCCTCAACGGTCGCCTCCAGGCCACCGGAGGTTTCCACCAAGCGCTGCACCACGCCTTGAGCGCCGACATTTCCTTCACCGATGGCCGCATACAGGGCGTCCACATTCGCCAGCCGGTAGCTGTCGGCGACCGCAGTCAGGTGCTCGACGGTCAGCATCCGCTGGATCGGCAGCCCCGACTTGCGCAGTTGACGAGCCAGCTGGTCTTTGCCGCTCTCGATGGCTTCCTCGCGGCGCTCCCGGGTGAAGTGCTGCTTGATCTTCGAGATCGCCCGTGGGCTGGTGACGAAGCTCAGCCAGTCGCGGCTGGGCCCGGCGTCCTCCGCCCGCGAAACCAGGATCTCGCAGATGTCGCCATTGCTCAGCTTGCTGCTCAGCGGCACCAGGCGTCCGTTCACCCGGGCGCCGATACATCGGTCGCCGACCTCGGAGTGAATCGCGTAGGCCAGGTCGACCGGTGTGGCGTCCTTCGGCAGTGCGATGACGTCACCCTTGGGAGTGAAGACGTAGACCTCGGTGGTGTTGAGCTCGAAACGCAACGATTCGAGGAACTCCCCCGGATCGTCGGTCTCCCGCTGCCACTCGTTGATCTGCTGCACCCAGTTCAGCTGGGAGGCGTCCGGGTCGAAATCGCTGCCGTTGTTCTTGCCGCCCTTGCCGTTGGGCTCTTCCTTGTACTTCCAGTGGGCGGCGACACCGTATTCGGCGCGCCGGTGCATCTCGTGAGTGCGGATCTGGAACTCCACCGGATGGTTGCCGGGACCCAGGACCGTGGTGTGCAGCGACTGGTACATGTTGTACTTCGGCATCGCGATGTAGTCCTTGAACCGCCCGGGCAGCGGATTCCACCGGGTGTGCAGCACGCCGAGCGCGCCGTAACAGTCGCGGGTGGTGTCGACCAGCACCCGCAGTCCGACCAGATCGTAGATGTCGGCGAAGTCGCGGCCGCGGACCACCATCTTCTGGTAGATCGAGTAGTAGTGCTTGGGACGCCCGTAGACCGTCGCTTTGATGCCGGCCTCGGCCAAGTCCTTCTGGGCCTGATCGATCACCTCACGCAGTTGTCGTTCGCGTTGCGGCGCCGCCTCGGCGACCATCCGGACGATCTCGTCGTAGACCTTCGGCTGCAAGGTGGCGAACGACAGGTCTTCCAGTTCCCACTTGATGGCGTTCATGCCCAGCCGGTGCGCCAGCGGAGCGAAGATCTCGAGGGTATCCCGGGCGATGCGTTGCTGCTTGTCAGGACGCAGATAGCTGAGGGTGCGCATGTTGTGCAGGCGGTCGGCCAGCTTGATCACGAGCACTCGCACATCGCGTGCGGTCG